>Ga0210389_10000234_pt1 | contig 56902 bp, 42 predicted proteins | sample IncBWH28OmetaG_FD_160127 | JGI IMG/M metagenome (GOLD analysis project Ga0210389, IMG submission 160127) | Forest soil microbial communities from Barre Woods Harvard Forest LTER site, Petersham, Massachusetts, United States - Inc-BW-H-28-O ... | reverse complement strand
AACCGACCCATGATCATGCCGGGTGCCGGGTGCCGGGTGCCGGGTGCCGGGTGCCGGGTGCCGGGTGGGAGGGAGCACCTAGTGGCGGAGGCCTGAGTCGACGGCCTGCTCGGAGGTGATCCACTGGTTGATCATCGCGGCGCAGCCGATGAGCCCGTTGCGTTCCCCGAACGCGGAGGCGACGATGCGCAGCTGCCGTGTCGACAGCGCGGTCGAGCGCTGGTAAACGGTCTCGCGGAGCCCGGCGACGAACGGCTCGTAGGCGCCGGCCAGGTCGCCGCCGATGACGACGACTTCGGGGTTGAGCAGCGTGACAGCCGTGGAGAGGACCTCGCCGACGTGGCGGCCGGAGTCACGGATCAGGCCGAGGGCCTCGGCGTCGCCCTTGAGGGCGATGGCGACGACATCCCGGACGTGCTGCACGTCTCGGCCGAGTTCCTGGAGCGCCTTGACCATAGCCCAGCCGCCCGCGACGGCCTCCAGGCAGTCGGTCTGGCCGCACCGGCACAGCACGCCGGTGCCGTTGCGGAGCGGGATGTGGCCAAGCTCGCCCGCGGCGAACAGCGAACCGCGCTGCAGCGCGCCGCTGCTGACGATGCCCACGCCGATGCCGGTCGAGGCCTTCACCATGAGCATGTCCCGCACGTTGCGCAGCGGGCCATGCTGCTCGCCGATGGCCATCGCGTTGACGTCCTTGTCCACGAGCACGGGAACGTCGAGATCCCGGCGGAACAGCGGCGCCAGCGCGGCGTCGTCCCAGGACGGGAGCGCGATCGAGTTCACCACCACGCCCTGGTTGATGTCCACGCTGCCCGGGACGCTCACGCCGATGCCCCGCACGTCCGCCAGTGAACGGCCGCAGCCGGCGAGCATCTCATACAGCCGGTCCACGACCGGCGGCAGGCAGCGCTGGGGGCCGCTCGCCTGGTCGACCTCGACCGACTCCACGGCCAGCAGGGAACTGTCCAAGCTGGCCACCGCGAACTGGATCCGGCTGCGGCCGATGGCGGCGGCCAGCACGACTCCGCCCGACGCGTTGAAGCTGAGCCGCCCGGCGGGCCGGCCGCCGGTCGACTCGGCGGTCGCGTACTCGACGACCAGGCCCTGCGCCATGAGCTGGTTGACCCGCGCGGTGACCGCGGTGCGCGACAGCCCGGTGAGACGGCCGATCTCCGACCGGCTGTTGGCCTGGTTGGACAGGATCAGCTGAAGAACCCGGCCCGCCGTCGCCGGGTGAGCGACCATCGGCGGGTCCGCGGGCAGGGCGCGAAAGTCCATCTCCTCCAGTAAACCAGCGGTGGCTTCCGCATTACAAGTACATGTCCAGCCCAACTTTTGCGTATTCAAAGACGTAACTCTGTTGCCTTCGAAGCATAATGAGCCTACGGTGAGCGTGAGAGCAGACCTGACTACGGAAGGTGACCGATGAGCGCTTCGCGGCCAGCTGGTCTTCATCCCGTCGTGGCACGTGTGACCCGGCGCATCGTCGCCCGCAGCGCGGGCACTCGCGCCGTCTACCTCGAGCGGATCGCCGCCGCGGCCGACAAGGGCCCGGCGCGCGGCCGGCTCGCCTGCGCGAACTTCGCGCACGGCCTGGCCGCGATGAACCCGCCGGACAAGAAGGCGCTGCGCAGTTTCGCCAAGCCGAACGTGGCGATCGTGTCCGCCTACAACGACATGCTCTCGGCGCACCAGCCGTTCGAGACCTATCCCGCGGCCCTGAAGGCGGCGCTTCGGGACGCCGGCGGGATCGGCCAGTTCGCCGGGGGAGTGCCCGCCATGTGCGACGGCGTTACCCAGGGCCGCGACGGCATGCAGCTGTCGCTGTTCAGCCGTGACCTGATCGCGATGGCGACGGGCGTGGCCCTGTCACACGACATGTTCGACGCCGCGCTGCTGCTCGGCGTGTGCGACAAGATCGTGCCCGGCCTCGTGATCGGCGCGCTCGCCTTCGGTCACCTGCCCGTCATCCTGGTGCCCGCGGGGCCGATGACGTCCGGCCTGCCGAACAAGGAGAAGAGCCAGGTCCGCCAGCGGTACGCCCAGGGCCAGGCCAGCCGGGAAGAGCTGATCGAGGCCGAGACCGCCTCGTACCACTCGGCTGGCACTTGCACGTTCTACGGGACGGCCAACTCCAACCAGATGCTCATGGAGGTCATGGGGCTGCACCTGCCCGGCGCCAGCTTCGTCAGCCCGGACTCGCCGCTGCGGGCGGCGTTGACCACCGCGGCGGCCCGCCAGGTCCTGAACCTCACCGCGCTCACCGATCAGTACACGCCAGTCGGCCACGTCGTCGACGAGCGCGCCGTGATTAACGGCGTCGTCGCGCTGCTCGCCACCGGCGGCTCCACCAACCACACCCTCCACCTGCCCGCGATGGCGGCCGCCGCCGGCATCCAGCTGACGTGGGACGACTTCGCCGACCTGTCGGCCGTGGTCCCGTTGATGGCGCGGATCTACCCCAACGGCCCGGCCGACGTTAACCACTTCCACGCCGCGGGCGGGACCGCGTTCCTGATCGGCGAGCTGCTCGACGCGGGCCTGCTGCACCCGGACGTGCTGACCGTCGCGGGCCGCGGCCTGGACGCCTACCGGCTCGAGCCGACCCTCGACGGCGCAGCTCTCGCCTACCGGCCCGGCCCGGCGGGCACCGCGGACAAGGAGGTGCTGCGCCCGGCCGCCGATCCCTTCGCCCCCGATGGCGGGCTGCGGATGCTGCGCGGAAACCTGGGGCGGTCAGTCATGAAGGTGTCGGCCGTGGCGAGCGAGCATCAGCTCGTCGAGGCGCCCGCCGTGGTCTTCGAAGACCAGCACGAGTTCCTGGCCGCCTTCGGCCGCGGCGAACTGCACCGCGACTTCGTGGCGATCGTCCGCTACCAGGGCCCGTCGGCTAACGGCATGCCCGAGCTGCACAAGCTCATCCCCGCGCTGGGCGCGCTGCAGGACTGCGGATACCGGGTTGCCCTCGTCACCGACGGGCGCATGTCCGGCGCGTCCGGCAAGATCCCGGCCGCCATCCACCTGACCCCCGAGGCGGCCGCGGGCGGGCCGATCGCCAAGATTCAGGACGGCGACGTCGTCCGCCTCGATGCCGCGTCGGGCGTCCTCGAGGTCCTGGTCGGCGACCGGGAATTCAGCGCACGGCCGGTCCGGGGCGCGGCGCCCGACGAAGCGAGCTGGGCGGGCACCGGCCGGGAGCTGTTCGCGTCGTTCCGCCGTCACGTCGGCGCGACCGAGCACGGCGCGAGCGTCATCGCGCTCTGACGGGGCGAGCGCGGCAGCCGCGGTGCGCGGGATCGGCGAAAGCGTCCAGGTCGTCGGCATCGGCGGGCCTTCGCTGTCAAGATCATGGGTCGTTTTGGCGCGCATGGCACCACCGACCCATGATCTTGAAGCACGCTCGCCCGGAATAGCCTCTATACAGTGATATTTCGGTCAGCTCAGGCGGCATCCCGGCTGATTAGGCCGGCGTTTTCGAAGATCATGGGTCGTTCATGCCAGTATTTGGCGTCAACGACCCATGATCGTGCGGGACGGCTCCGACGTGCTCTTTCGGCGCGGCGGTTTCGTTAGCTATATCCGGAAATAACCGGCGGCATGATCGCCGCGTTGGCGCCTTTGGCGCGTTCGACCCATGAAAACATTCAGTGCGAGCCGAGCGTTGCTGATCCCGGCCTCAGCCCGGTTATTCGCAAATGGCAATATTGCTCTTTGCTAATACATGAGAGGGGGAATCCGTGCCGCCGCCCGACAGGGACGAGAGCACGCGGGCCTTGTGCGCCGACGGGGCGCCCCAGGCTCCGCGGAGGGCGCGGGCCTTGCGGATGAGCAGGCTCGGGTCGTACTCGTCGGTATAGCCGATCGCGCCGTGGACCTGAAGACCGATGCGGGACGCGAGGTACGTGGCATCCGCGGTCGCGGCCTTCGCGGCGGAGGCCTCCCGCGAGAAATCGGCCGTGCCGTAGGCCAGGGCCGCGCCATACACCAGCGGGCGTGCGTACTCCAGCGCGACGAACGCGTTCGCGAGGTGGTGCTTCACCGCCTGGAACTCGCCGATCGGGCGGCCGAACTGCTGGCGGGTCTTCGCGTACTCGACCGTGACCGCGAGCAGCCGCTCGCCGATCCCGGATAGCTGCGCCGCGCACGCGAGCACGCCCAGGTCATACGCGGCGGTGACATCCGCGCTGGTCACGCTGGCCAGGACGTCACCAGGGGTCACCGTGAACAGCCGGCGGGCAGGGTCGAGCGAGGGCCGCATCGCCGCGGGGACACCGTGGCGAAGGGTGCGGCCGTCGACCGCGAGCACCACGTCGGCGGCGTCGGCATCGAGAGCGTAGGGGACGTCGGGGGGAATGGCGACCGAGGCGACGGTGGTCCCCTGGGTGATGCCGGGCAGCCAGCCGCCCGCCGGGGTCAGGCGTGCGAGCAGGCAGGCGGCGGCGACGGTCTCCGCGTACGGGCCGGGGACGCCGTGCGCTCCCACGGCGCGGAAAGCGGTGACCAGCTCGACGGGAAGCACGCCCAGGCCCCCGGCGGACTCGGGCACGGCCAGCGCGAAGACGCCCGCTTCGGCCAGCGCCCGCCAGAGCGCGATCCCGCGCGCGTGCTCACCTGCCGCCCAGGCGCGGCCCGTGTCGGGCACGCCGGAACCGGATAGCAGCTTGTCCAGGGTGTTGCCGAACAGCCGCTGCTCGTCATCGAGGGCGAACTTCATCGGCTGCCCCTGGGCAGGCCGAGAATCCGCTCGGCGATCACGTTGCGCTGGATCTCATTGGTGCCCGCGTAGACCGGTCCGGCCAGGGAGAAGACGTAGCCCTCCGCCCACTCCGAATCCGACAGCTCGCCGTCCGGGCCGAGCAGGTCGAGCCCCGTCTCGTGCAGCGCGATGTCCAGTTCGGACCAGAAGACCTTATTGACGCTGGACGCGGCGCCCGGGTCCGCCGCGCGGGAGATCGTCTCGAAGCCCTTCAGCCGGTAGGCGTGCGCCTTGATCCACGCGTCGGCCACGCGCTCGCCCAGCGCGGTATCGCCACGATCACCAACCCTTTGCCACAACGACACAAGGTCTCGCGCGGCGGCCATGAACCGGCCCGGGCTGCGCAACGTCAGGCCGCGCTCGCTGCCCGTCGTGCTCATCGCGACCCGCCAGCCGTCGCCGGGGTTCCCGATCACGTCGGCGTCCGGCACGAAGACCTCGTCGAAGAACAGCTCGGCGAACGCGGGCTTCCCGTCGAGCCGGCCGATCGGCCGCCGGGTGATCCCGGCGGCGTCCAGGGGGAAGACGAAATAGGTCAGCCCGCGGTGCCGTTCGGCCGCGGGATCGGAGCGGAACGGCCCGAAACCCCAGTCCGCGAAGGCGGCCCGGGAGCTCCAGGTCTTCTGCCCGTTCAGCATCCACCCGTCGGCGACGCGGGTCGCGGTCGACCGGAGGGACGCGAGGTCGGAGCCGGCGCCGGGCTCGGACCAGGCTTGCGCCCAGATCACCTCGCCGGACGCCATTGGCGGCAGCAGCCGTTCGCGCTGCGCCGGGGTGCCGTTGACCAGCAGCGTGGGCGCGAGGAGGTTGATGCCGTTCTGGGTGACCCGCCCCGGTGCCCCGGCCGCGTAGTACTCCTCCTCGAAGACCAGCCATTCGAGGGGCGTCGCGTTCCGGCCGCCGTACTCTTCGGGCCACGATACGACCGACAGCCGGGCCGCGTGCAGTTCCCGCTCCCAGGCGCGGTGGGCGGCGAATCCGGGCGCGGTCTCCAGCGACGGCAGGGGAGTGGCCGGGACATGGTCCCGCAGCCACTCGCGGACCTCGGCCCGGAACTCGTCCGTGGCCGACAGGTCAAGATCCACCCGAGGCCGCCTTCATGCTCTTGGGGTCCATCCCGCCCAGGGAGTCGGCCGCGGTCTCGGCGTTGTGCGCGTGCGCGAGGTGATGCAGCCCGAACACCGCGTCCATCCCCGCGTGCATGCCCTGGAGGTCCTCGGCCTGGTTGACCGCCTTCTTGGTCAGCGCGAGCCCCAGCCGCGGCATGGACGCGATCTTCGCGGCCAGCTCGGACACGGCCGCGTCGAGCTGGTCACGCGGCACGACCCGGTTCACCATCCCGACCTCGTACGCGCGCTCGGCGGGCATCCGGTCGCCGGTGAACAGGAATTCCTTGGCGATCCGCGGCGGCATGACCCACGGGTGGGCGAAGTACTCCACGCCGGGGATGCCCATCCGCACCACCGGGTCGGCGAAGAACGCGTCGTCGGCGGCGATGATCAGGTCGCACACCCAGGCGAGCATGAGGCCGCCGGCGATGCAGGCACCCTGGACCTTCGCGATCATCGGCTTGGGCACCTCGCGCCAGCGCCGGCACATGCCGAGGTAGACCTCGGACTCGCGGGCGAAGCGGCTCTCCGCGCCGTCCTTGCCGACATGGTCCCACCACAGGCCCGCTTTTCGCTCGAAGGTCAGGTGTGCGTCCCGGCCAGGAGAACCAATGTCGTGACCGCTGGAGAAGTGCTTGCCCTCGCCGGCCAGGACGATCACCTTGACCGCGTCGTCTTCGGCGGCCCGGTAGAAGGCCTCGTCCAGCGCGTAGGTCATCGCGGAGTTCTGCGCGTTGCCGTACTCGGGGCGGTTCATCGTCACCACCGCGACCGGCCCGCCCCCTTCGTAGCGCACCACGCTCATGGGGACGCCTCCCATCCATCTATCTAACAAGTATTTGATAGACTAACTCACCTGTCCGTCCGAGGGGAGCCTCCGCATGACGAGCGCGCCGGATTACGTCCCGGGCCACGGCCTGCTGGCCGGCCGGGCGGCCGTGGTGACCGCCGCCGCCGGGACCGGCATCGGCGGCGCCTGCGCGCGGCGGCTGCTCGAGGAAGGCGCGCGGGTCCTGCTCAGCGACGCCCACGAGCGCCGTCTGGGGGAGAGCGTCACCGCCCTGGCGAAGGAGTTCGGGGATGACGCGGTACACGGCATCCCCTGCGACGTCACGCGGGAAGACCAGGTGCGGCGCCTGTTCGACACCGCCGAGAAGCGGTTCGGGGCCATCGACGTGCTCGTCAACAACGCCGGCCTCGGCGGGACGGCGAAGCTCACCGAGATGACCGACGAGCAGTGGTCGCGGGTGCTGGACGTGACGCTGACCGGGACGATGCGCTGTACGCGCGCGGTCCTGCCCCGCATGCAGCGGGCCGGGCGCGGCGCCATCGTCAACAACGCGTCCGTCGTCGGATGGCGGGCCCAGGAGGACCAGTGCCACTACGCCGCGGCCAAGGCCGGGGTCATGGCGCTCACGCGCTGCGCGGCGATGGAGGCGGCGCCGCACGGCGTGCGGATCAACGCGGTGGCGCCGTCCCTGGCGATGCACCCGTTCCTGGCCAAGGTGACGACCGGCGACCTGCTGGCCGAGCTCACCCGGAAAGAGGCGTTCGGGCGGTCCGCCGAGCCCTGGGAAGTCGCTAACGTTATCGTCTTCCTCGCGAGCGACTACTCCTCGTACCTGACGGGGGAGATCGTCTCGGTCTCGAGCCAGCACCCGTGAAAGGCCCGTTTTTGGCGAAAGGCGAGCCATGAGTCCACGACGTCGGGATCCGGAAGGGGCAGCGGTGTCCCGCGAGCAGCGGCGCGCCGACGTGCTCGCGGCCGCGGCCGATCTGTTCGCCTCCCGCGGCTACGCCGCCACGACGGTCCGCGAGGTGGCCGAGGCCGCGGGCATCCTGGGCGGCAGCCTGTATTACCACTTCGATTCCAAGGAATCGATGGCCGACGAGATCCTGTCCGGTTTCCTCACCCAGATGTGGGCGGACTACGACCGGGTGACCGGCGCGGGCCTCGGCCCGGCGGAGATCTTCCGCGAGCTGATCGTGTCCTCGTTCCGCTGCATCGACCAGCATCGCCTCGCCGTCATGATCTACCAGAAGGAGACGGCGCACCTCGCGGAGAATCCGCGCTTCGCGTACCTGCTGGAGTCGCGCCGGAAATTTCGGGAAATGTGGCTCACCGTGCTCGACCAGGGGGTCATGGACGGCGTCTTCCGCGCCGACCTGGACACCGGCCTGGTGTACCGGTTCATCCGCGACACCGTCTGGCTGGCCGCCAGCTGGTTCCGTCACGACGGCCCGCTGTCGGCCGACGAGATCGCCCGCCAGTACATCACGATGACGCTCGACGGAATCCTGGCGTGAACGGCGTCCCGGTATGAGCGACGATGACGACTTCCGCGCCGAGGTCCGGGCGTGGCTGACGGAGAACCTGTCGGGCGAGGCTGGTCGTCCCGGTGAATTTGGGAGCCTCGTCGGCCGGGGCGGTCCCGGCCGCGAGCACGAACTCGTCGAGGAGCGTCTCGCCTGGGAACGCCGGCTGGGCGCCGGCGGCTGGATCGGCCTGGGCTGGCCGTCGTCCGCCGGCGGACGCGAGCTGTCCTGGGCGCGGCAGGTCATCTTCCACGAGGAGTACGTGCGGGCCGGCGGCCCCGGCCGGGCCGGGCACATCGGCGAGCAACTGGTCGGGCCGACGCTGCTGAGGTTCGGCACTGACTCGCAGCGGAAGCGGTTCCTGCCCGGCATCCTCGCCGGGACGGAGATGTGGTGCCAGGGGTACTCCGAGCCCGAGGCCGGCTCCGACCTGGCCTCGGTGCGGACCAGGGCGGCGCTGCGCGACGGCGAGTGGCACATCGACGGGCAGAAGGTCTGGACGTCGCTCGCCCAGCACGCCGACTGGTGCTTCGTGCTCGCCCGCACCGAGCCCGGTTCCGCGCGGCATCACGGTCTGTCCTATCTTCTGGTGCCGATGCGGCAGCCCGGCATCGAGGTGCGGCCGATCGTGCAGCTCACGGGGACTTCCGAGTTCAACGAGGTGTTCTTCGACGACGCCGTCAGCGGCGCCGCGAACGTGGTCGGGGAACCGGGTGACGGGTGGAAGGTGGCGATGGGCACGCTGGCTGTCGAGCGGGGCGTGTCGACGTTCGGCCAGCAGCTGGGATTCCAGCGGGAGTTCGAGGACGTGCTGGCGGTGGCCCGGCGCAACGGATCGATCGCGGACCCGGATATCGCCGCGCGTCTCGTGGACGCGTGGACCGGCCTGCGGGTCATGCGGTACACGGCGCAGGCGACGCTCGGTTCTGCGGCATCGGGTTCTCCGGCATCGGGTTCTCCGGCATCGGGCGGCGACGGCGATCCTGTCGGCGCGGGTGATCCTGGCGGCGCGGCGAACATCGCCAAGCTGCTGTGGGCGAACTGGCACCAGGAACTCGGTGAGCTAGCCGTGGACGTGGCCGGTCCCGACGCCACGCTCACCGGGCCGGAGACCGTGCGGGCCGGAGATGGCCTGTCGGACGGGCAGCGCTTGTTCCTGTTCACCCGCGCCGACACGATCTACGGCGGCTCGAACGAGATCCAGCGGAACATCATCGCCGAGCGCGTGCTCGGCCTGCCGAGATCCGCGGGCGGCCGGTGACCATGGACTTCACTTCCGCGATCACCACCTGCACGGACACGCCCGACCAGGCGGAACTGCGCGCGGTGCTCAGGGACTTCCTGGACACGCTCGCGACGCCGGAGCGGGTCCGGCAGGCGATGGCCGGCCGGGCGGGATACGACGAGGCGGCCTGGAAACGCCTGAGCGGCGAACTGGGCCTGGTCGCGCTGGCCGTGCCGGAAACCCGCGGGGGAGCGGGCGGGACCCTGGCCGAGGTGGCCGTCGCGGTGGCCGAGATCGGCCGCGTCCTGCTGCCGGTCCCGTACCTGTCGACCGCCCTCGCCGCCACGGTCCTCGCCGAAGCCGCCTCCGCCGCCCCTGCCGTGGGCACTGCCTCCGCCGCTCCCGGAGCCGCCGAGGCGGCCGAACGATACCTGCCCGGCCTCGCCGACGGCACCCGTGCGGGGGCGCTCGTGCTGGGGGATGGTGTGGCCCTGTCGGCTGACGGCCGTGTGTCCGGCACCGTCTGGAACGTGCTCGACGGCCCGCAGGCGGACGTGTTCCTGGTCCGCGCGAGCGACCTGCTCGCGGGTGACCTGCTCGCGGGTGACCATCTCACGGGTGACGCGCTCGTGGCCGTCGGCGCGGCCGACGCCACGGTCATGCCGGCGCCGACGCTGGACCAGACCCGGCCGCAGGCGACCGTCGTGTTCGACGGCGCCCCGGCACTGCGCGTCAGCGCCGCGGACGATGGCGGCGCGCTCGCCGGCCGCGCCGGGAACCTGCTGTGGGCGGCGCTCGCGGTCGAGTCGGCGGCGGCCGCGGCCCGGTGCCTGTCGATGACGGTGGAGTACCTGAAGACACGCGTGCAGTTCGGGCACCCGATCGGCGAGTTCCAGGCGCTGAAGCACCGGTGCGCCGATCTCGCGGTCGAGGCGGAATCCGCGCACATGACGGCGCACGCCGCGGTGCACGCCGCGGTGTCCGGGGACGACGGTGAATTGGCCATCGCGGCCCCGCTGGCGAAACGCTACTGCGCCGACGCGTTCTTCCGCGCCGCCGCCGAGACGATCCAGCTGCACGGCGGCATCGGCTTCACCTGGGAGCACGCCGCCCACCTGTACCTGAAGCGCGCCAAGTCGACGCAGCTCCTCCACGGCACCCCGAGCGAACTCCGCACCCTCATCGCCCGCCGCGCCGGCCTCCTGGACTGAGATGGGCCCGTCCCGTCCCCCGTCCCCGGTTTGCTTTATGGCTCGTTGGCGCATCTGAGCCAATTAGATTGGGGCGTTGGCGCATCTGAGCCAGCCTGCGCCGAAAATGAATGGCGTTGTCATGAACCGCTATTGGCGTAAATTTCCTGGTTAGTCGGCGTCGGTGCCCGGCTAGAGCAGGCCGGCCAGCGCAAGAGTGCCCGGCCAGCGCCTGCGGGCGGTCTTCTCGACCGGGGGAGAAAAGTGACGTTACAGTATGCTCTGACGGCTTGTTTGGTGGCTCGGGGCATAGATAGGACGGGCGGGACACGGCTGTGACCTGCCGGGGAACCGGGGTGTGAGTGACAGAGGATAAGCCTCCCGGCACCCCGCCCCGGATCAGCCCGCTGGCCGTCGAGGGGCTGCGGCTGCGCACCGGCACGGACGAGGCCGCCATCGCCACGATGGTCCTGGAGGCCGTGGTTCCCTCCATCGCGGACGCGGCGGTCGTGTTCGCCGCGGAGGACCTGCTCCGGGGCGGCGGCGGTGCCGTGCGCCCGAAAGGCGCGGGCCAGGTGGCGCTGCGCCGCATCGGCAACCGGGTCGCCGCCGGGGGCCAGCCGTTCGCCGCGGGTGTGTTCCCGCCGGGTGAGGTCATCGTGTTCGGCGCCGCGTCCCCGTACGCCCAGTGCCTGCGCCGCGGCGAGCCGGCGTACTTCACCCGGCACGACACCATGACGCTGGACCAGGTCCGCCCGAATGCCCGCGAGACACTGTCCCGCTTCGTCTCCTTCCTGGCGGTGCCGCTGAGCGCGGGCGCCGACCCAGTGGGGCTCCTGACGCTCGCGCGCGGGCCAGGTCGGGGCGACTTCGGCCGCGATGAGGTCGCCGAGGCGGCGCTGCTCGCGGCCCACGCCGGCGCGGGCATTGTCAACGCGGTCACGCTGCGGCGGTACCAGTCCATCGCCGACGCCCTCCAGCGGGGCCTCCTGGCCGCCGAGCCATCACGTCCCACAGATCTCGAAGTAGCCGGACGCTGTCTTGCCGCCACCGGGAACCTGGTCGGCGGCGACTGGTATGACATCATCCCGCTGCCCGGCGGACGGACAGGACTGATCGTGGGCGACGTGATGGGGCACGGGCCTGAGGCCGCGGCGGTCATGGCGCAGCTCCGGGCGGCCGCGCACGCGCTGGCGCAGCTCGACCTGCCGCCCGCCGAGCTGCTCGGCCAGCTTGACCGCACGACCACCATGCTGCGCGGCATCCCGCTGACCACCTGCGTGTACGCGGTCGTCGACCCGGCCGGGGAATCGTGCACGATCGCGGCCGCGGGGCACTTGCCGCCGGTGCTGCGGCAGCCGGACGCGCGCACGCGGACGCTGGAGCTGCCCGCGGGGCAATCGCTCGGGCTCGGGCAGGCCGCCTACGGGCAGGCCCGTATCAAGCTGCGGCCGGGCGCCGTGATCGGCCTGTACACCGACGGCCTGGTGGAAACACGGACGCGGTCCTTCGAGGAGGGCATCCTCGCCCTGCGCTCGGAACTGGACACCGAGCGCGCCACGCTCGACGACACGTGTGACGGCATCGTCCGCGCGCTGGCGCGCCACCCCGAAGACGACGTCACCCTCATCCTCGCCCGCGTCCCCGCACCCAACAGCACCTGATTTGATAGTAGTTTCGGGGGCTATAGCCACCGAAACTACTATCAGACTCGTTCGATGATGGTGACGTTCGCCTGGCCGCCGCCTTCGCACATCGTCTGCAGGCCGTAGCGGCCGCCCCGGCGCTCTAGTTCGTGCAGCAGCGTCGTCATCAGGCGGGCGCCGGTCGCGCCGAGGGGGTGGCCGAGCGCGATCGCGCCGCCGTTCACGTTGACGCGTCCCGGGTCGCAGTCGGTCTCGGCCAGCCAGGCCAGGACCACGGAGGCGAACGCCTCGTTGATCTCGACCAGATCGATGTCGTCGATGCGCAGGCCCGTCTTCGTCAGCGCGTGCGCGGTCGCCTGGATGGGCGCGGTCAGCATCCACACGGGGTCGCCGCCACGCACGGACAAGTGCCGGATGCGCGCGCGCGGCGTGAGGCCGTGCGTCTTGAGCGCCCGGTCGTTCGCGATCAGCAGCGCTGCCGACGCGTCCGAGATCTGGCTGGCCACCGCCGCGGTCAGCCGCCCGCCCTCGGTCAGCGTCGGCAGCGACCGGATCTTGGCCCAGTCGGGTGGGCGCGGCCCTTCATCCGCCGCGAGCCCGAAGACGGGCTCGATCTCCTTAACGAACCTGCCCGACTCCTGTGCGCCGATCGCCCGCTCGTGGGAGCCGACGGCGTAGTCCTCCATCTCGTCCCTGGCCAGGGACCACTTCTCGGCGATCATCTCCGCCGCGCGGAACTGCGACACTTCCTGATCCCCGTACCGCTCGCGCCAGCCCGCGGAGCCGCTGAACGGGTCGGGGAAACCGAGCGCCTGCCCGGCGATCATGGCCTGCGCGATGGGGACCGCGCTCATCTGCTGCACGCCGCCCGCCACGACCAGGTCCGCGGTGCCGCTGGCGACCGCCTGCGCCGCGAAGTGGATTGCCTGCTGGGACGACCCGCACTGCCGGTCGACCGTGGTGCCGGGCACGTGATCGGGCAGGCCCGCCGCGAGCCACGCGGTCCGCGCGATGTCGCCGGCCTGGGGCCCGACCGTGTCCACGCACCCGAAGATCACGTCCTCGACCGCGCCAGGGTCGATCCCGGTCCGGTTCATCAGCGCGGTGAGCGGCGCGGCGCCGAGGTCGGCGGGATGAACGTGGGCGAGCCCGCCGCCGCGCTTGCCGACGGGAGTGCGGACGGCGTCGACGATATAGGCGTCGATCATGCCGCCGGATCCTTCAGGATGGCGCCGATGCGCAGCAACTGGGCGGTCGCGCCGCCGAGCGTGAACTCGTTCTGCTTGGCGGCGGTGAAGTAGCGGTGCGGCGTGCCCTCCAGGTCGATGCCGACGCCGCCGTGGACGTGGACCGTCGTGTGCGCGACCCGGTGGCCCGCGTCAGCGGCCCAGAACTTGGCGGTCGCGATCTCAGCCTCGGCTGGCAGGCCTTCGGACAGCCGCCAGGCGGCCTGCCACATGGTCAGGCGGATCGCCTCGGCGTCGATGTAGGCGTCGGCGAGCCGCTGCGCGACCGCCTGGAAGCCGCCGATCGGCTTGCCGAACTGCTCCCGCGTGCGGGCGTACCCGGCGGTCAGCTCGAGGGCACGCGCGATCACGCCGGCCTGATGCGCGCACAGGCCCACGGTAGCGGTCGCGGTTAGCCAGCCCGCCGCTGATTCGCTCGCCGCAGATTCGCCTGCGGCAGGCTCGCTGCCGCCCGTGGCGGGCGTGCCGAGCCGCCGGTCGGCGGCGAGGCGCACGTCGTCGAGCACTAGGCGGCCGGCGCCGCCGCCGCTCGTGAGTTCCTGCCGTTCGACGGCCACGCCGCGATCACCCGGCTCGACGAGGAAGACGGCCGTACCCTCGGCGGTCGCGGCCGGGACGAGGAACAGGGCGGCGGCCGGGGCGGCGGGCACCGCGGTCCGCACGCCGGACAGCCGCCAGCCGCCGTCGGATGCGGGCTCGGCGTGCGTCGCCTCCTCCTCTTCCAGGGCAGCGGTCAGGACCAGGTCGCCGCGTCCCGCCGGGAGAACCCATTTCTCCCGCTGCGCCCCGGTCCCGAACCGGGCGATCGCGCCAGCGCCGAGCACCGCCGACGCGAGGTACGGGACCGGGGCGACGACGCGGCCGATCTCGATCAGGACCGAACACTGATCGAGCAGGCCGAGACCGGCGCCGCCCACTGACTCCGGGAGGGCGGCGGCGAGGACGCCCGCGCCCGCCAGGTCGGACCACAGCGCGCCGTCGAACCGGTCCGGGCCTGATGCGTCGTCCGCTGCGCGAGTCGCCATCGTTCGTTGCGTAAGGATCTTGCGCGTGAGGGAGGCGAGCTCAGACTGGTTCTCGCTCTCGCTGAAGTCCACTGCTACCTCCGGGAGTACGGCTGGCCGAGGGCGGTGGCGGCGATGATGTCGCGCTGGACCTCGTTGGTGCCGCCGCCGAACGTCAGGATCAGGGCGGCGCGGTGCATCCGCTCGATCCGGCCCGCCAGGGCCGCGCCGGGGGAGCCGCCGCGGATGGTGGCGTGCGCGCCGAGGACCTCCATGAGCAGGCGGTAGGCCTCGATCGCGAACTCGGTGCCGAACACCTTGGTGGCCGACGCGTCCGCCGGGGTAGGCGCGCCGGCGGACGCGATCTTCCAGTTGACGAGCTTCAGGAACTCGGCCTTGGCGTGCACCCGGGCCAGGTTGAGCTGGACCCATTCGGCGTCGATGACCCGCTGGCCGGTGGCGAGCTTGGTCTCCCGGGCCCATTCGGTGACCTCGCGCAGCGCCGTCTGGACCGGAGCGGCGGACGTGAGCGCCACCCGCTCGTGGTTGAGCTGGTTCGTGATCAGCGGCCAGCCCCTGTTCTCCTCGCCGATCAGGGCGTCGGCCGGGACGCGGACGTCGGAGTAATAGGTGGCGCTGGTCGTCGGGCCGGCGACGGTGCGCACCGGCGTCCAGGAGAAGCCTGCGGCGGTGACCGGGACGATGAGGATCGACAGGCCCTTGTGCCGCTGGGCGTCAGGGTCGGTGCGCGCCGCCAGCCACACGAAGTCGGCGTACTGGATGAGGCTGGTCCACATCTTCTGGCCGTTGATGACGTAGCTCGTGCCGTCGCCGGTCTTAACGGCCTTCGTGCGCAGGCTCGCCAGGTCGGTGCCGGCCTCGGGCTCGGAGTATCCGATGGAGAAGTGGAGCTCGCCGGCGGCGATCTTCGGGAGGTAGAACGCCTTCTGCTTTTCGGTGCCGAAGCGCATGATCGTGGGGCCGACCGTGTTCACCGTCAGGAACGGCACGGGCACGCCCGCGACGGCCGCCTCGTCCATGAAGATGAGCTGCTCCATCGCGGACGCGTCACGCCCGCCGTACTGCCCCGGCCAGCTGAGGGCGAGCCAGCCGTCGCGGCCCAGCTGGCGGACAACCTCCTTATAGGCCCGGCCGTCGCCGTAGTCACCGCCGTCGTCGTGCAGCGCGGCGCGGACCGCGGGCGTCATCACCCCGGCGAAGTACTTCCTGAGTTCCCGGCGGAGGTCTTCCTGCTCTTGCGTGTAGGCGAGATGCATCCGGCCTTCCCGACATTTTGCTAGAACGTGTTCTACTTGATAGTAGCCGGATGTTAATGTCGATGGAATAGAACACGTTCTAGTAGTAGAGCCTAGTGAGGGGCGCTCATGGTCGCATCCATCAAGCCGTACCGGGACGAGCTGGGCGTGCGGGACGGGCTCCTGCTGATCGACGGATCGTGGGTGACGGGGTCGTCGGGCGGAAGCTGGGATCACGTTCATCCCGCGACCGGGGAGCACGTCGCTTCCTTCCCCATCGCCGGGCCGGCCGACGTGGACCTGGCGGTGCGCGCGGCACGGCGAGCGTTCGATTCCGGGCCATGGCCGAAGATGCGGGCCGGGGAGCGGGCGCGGATCCTGCGGCGCATCGCGGACGCGGTGCGCGCCCACGGGGACGAACTACTTCGCGTGCAGGCCCTGGACAACAGCGTGCCCCTGACGTTCGGTCAGGTCTACGCGACGAGCGCCGCGTTCGTGGCCGACGTCTTCGACCATCACGCGGGCTGGGTGGACAAGCTGGCCGGCGAGACGCTGCCCCCGTACCAGGGCGGCGACCACCTTGTCCTCACGCTCCGCGAGCCGGTCGGCGTGGTCGGTGCCGTGATCCCGTGGAACGCGCCCTTGATGCTGTTCGCGCAGAAGGTGGCGCCGGCGCTGGCCGCCGGGTGCACCGTGGTCCTGAAGCCGTCGGAGTACGCGTCGTTCGCCGTGCTGCGGCTGGCCCGGCTGATGACCGAAGAGGGCGGGCTGCCGCCTGGCGTGCTGAATGTCGTCACCGGGCCGGGCTCGCCGACCGGGGACGCGCTGATCAACCACCCCATGGTGGACAAGCTGTCGTTCACCGGCAGCCGCGCGGTGGGTGCCAAGATCCAGGTCGCCGCCGCCGGGACGTGCAAGCGGGTCAGCCTGGAACTCGGCGGCAAGAGCCCGGCCCTCGTGTTCCCGGACGGCGACGTGGGCACGGCCGCGGCCGTCACCATGGGCACCGTCACCCTAGGCCTGTCCGGGCAGGTGTGCGTGGCGCAGACCCGGGCGCTCGTGCACCGGGACGCGGTCGACGAGTTCGTCACCATGGCCGAGGCAATCGCCGGGATGGTGTCGTACGGCGACCCGTTCGACGCCGCCGTCACCTCGGCGCCGCTGATCAACGCCCGGCAGCTGGACCGGGTTCTCGGGCTCATCGCGCGCGGACAGGAGGAGGGCGGGCGGCTGGCGTTCGGGGGCTCGCGGGCTGGCGGAGATCTGGCGTCAGGCAACTTCGTGGCGCCGACGCTGTTCACCGGCGTGTCCAACGACATGACGATCGCACGGGAAGAGGTCTTCGGGCCTGTGCTGGCGGTGATCCCGTTCGAGTCCGAGGAAGAGGCGATCCGCATCGCCAACGACACCGACTACGGGCTGTCCGCGACGGTGTGGACGTCGGACCTCAAGCGGGCGATGCGCTTGACGAAGGCGCTGCGTGCCGGGACGGTCGGCGTCAACGGGTACCAGGTGGAGCCGAACGCGCCGTTCGGCGGTTTCCGGCAGTCCGGTCTCGGGCGTGAGGGCGGCCGCGCGTCCGTCGAGTCCTATACCGAGCTCAAGACCGTGCTGCTCCCGTTCACCGACGAGATGCTCTGAGTCCCCGCCTACCGGAACCTCGACGAAAGGAAGCGCGCTGTGGGACGGCTTGACGGGAAGGTCGCGCTGATCACGGGCGGCGCCCGGGGCATGGGCGAGTCGCACGTCCGGGCATTCGCGGCCGAGGGCGCCCGCGTCGTGTTCGGCGACGTGCTCGACGACAAGGGCAAGGACGTGGCGTCCTCGCTCGGCGACTCCTGCCGCTACATCCATCACGACGTGACGAGCGAGTCGGACTGGTCGTCGGCCGTCGCCACTGCCGTCGACACGTTCGGGAGGCTCGACGTCCTGGTCAACAACGCGGGCATCCTGAAGTTCGGGCGCATCGCCGACATGCCGTTCGCGGATTTCCGCCGCGTGCTCGAGGTCAACGCGTGCGGCCAGTGGCTCGGCATCAAGTCGGTGATCGCGCCGATGCGGGCGGCCGGCGGCGGGTCGATCGTCAACGTCTCCTCGATCGAGGGGTTCGCGGGAGCGTCGGGCCTGTCCGCCTACAGCGCGAGCAAGTTCGCGGTCCGCGGCATGACCAAGTCGGCCGCGCAGGAACTGGGCGGGTACGGAATCCGGGTCAACTCCATCCATCCCGGCGCCATCCTCACCGACATGATCTTCGAGGCGGCCAAATCCCTTGAGGTCGGGAAGGGAACCGGGGGTGGCGGCAACGAGAAGGGCCACCGGGGCGGCGCCGACCACTACCAGCGGTTCATGGAGTCCATTCCCCTCTCCCGTGTCGGCGAGGCCGCCGACGTCACGAGGCTCGTGGTGTACCTGGCGTCCGACGACTCGTCGTACTCCACCGGCAGCGAGTTCGTCGTCGACGGCGGGATCCTGTCCGGCCCCGGTTACTAAATTTCCCGGGTCCAGACGACGCGTCCGACGCCGAGAGCGGAGACCCTGAGCAGTGGAGAAAACCATGAGTGATGGCGTGACGCTGGAAGGCCGGTCCGCGATCGTGACCGGCGCCGCGGCCGGCCTGGGCCGCGCGGAAGCGCTGGCGCTGGCGTCGGCCGGCGCGGCGGTGGTCATCAACGACCTGAACGAGGACGCGCTGCGATCCGTCGCCGACGAGATCACCGGCGGCGGCGGTCAGGCCGTCGCGGTCGCCGGGGACATCGGCGAGTGGGAGACCGGGCGGCGGCTGGTCTCGGCGGCGGTCGACGCGTTCGGCCAGCTGGACATCCTTATCAATAACGCCGGGCTCGTTCGCGACCGGATGGTGTTCTCGATGTCCGAGCAGGAGTGGGACCTGGTCCTGCGCGTCCACCTGCGCGGGCACTTCGTGACCACCCGCTTCGCGACGGCCTACTGGCGCGACACCAGCAAGAAGCAAGGCGGACCGGTGTACGCGCGGATCGTCAACACGTCCTCCGAGGCGTTCCTGTTCGGCTCGCCCGGGCAGCCGAACTACTCGGCGGCGAAGGCCGGGATCACCGCGCTCACCGTGTCGACCGCCCGCGGCTGCGGCCGGTACGGCGTCCGTGCCAACGCGATCTGCCCGCGCGCCCGGACCGCGATGACGGCGGGCCTGATGAGCGCGCCGGCCGAGGGGGAGCCCGACCCGCTCGCTCGCGAGCACGTCACGCCGCTCGTGACCTACCTGGCGAGCCCGGCCGCGGCCGGGATCAACGGCGAGGTGTTCGTCGTGCACGGGGGAGTGGCCGCGCTGATGGCGCCGCCGTCGGTCCGCGCGGTCGCCCGCGCCGCCGAGCACGGCTCACCGGACGGCATGTGGACCCTCGATTCGATCGCGAAGGCGCTCGGGCCCATGTTCCCGGAGGCGGGGCCCCGGGACGAGCCGGCCGGGGCGGGCTTCGCCTGCGACGCGACCGCGGACCTGGCGGACGAGACGATCGGATTCCCGCCGACGTGAGCGGGATCCAGTGAGCGAGATTCCGGGGACTGTCACCATCCCGGGGCTGGTCGCCCGGGCGGCGGAAGAGTTCCCGGACCGCGAAGCCGTGGTGGAAGCGGATGCCGGTGACGTCGGCCGTGCCGGGGACGGCGGTGTCGGTGACGGCGCGCGGTGGACGTTCGCCGAGCTGGCGGACCAGGTCTACCGCGTCGCCGGCGCGGTGATCGCTTCCGGCCTGCGCCCCGGCGACCGGGTCGCGGTCTGGGCGCCGAACGGCCGCCAGTTCGTCGCCGCCGCGCTGGGCGCGGTCACGGCGGGTGCGGTGCTCGTCCCCGTCAACACGCGCTTCAAGGGCGACGAGGCGGCGTGGATCCTGGGCAAGAGCGGTGCCCGGCTGCTGTTCGTCGCCAACGGCTTCCTCGGCAACGACTACGTCGGCATGCTGCGCTCGGCCGCGCCTCCGGAGGCGAGACCCGAGCTCGTCACCCTCTCGGGCGAGGGCGGGCTGCCGTGGGAGGAGTTCCTCTTGCGATCGGCCCGGGTGCCGCGCGCGGAAGTCCGCGCACGCGCCACCTTCATCACGGATAGCGATATTTCGGATATGTTCTTCACTTCCGGCACCACCGGCCGCCCGAAGGGCGTCCTCACCGCCCACGGGCAGAACATCCGCGTCTTCCGGGCCTGGGCCGACGGCGTGGGCCTGCGCCCGGGCGACCGGTACCTGATCATCAACCCGATGTTCCACACGTTCGGCTACAAGGCCGGCGTCCTGGCGTGCCTCATCAAGGGTGCGACTATGGTGCTCCAGCCGGTCTTCGACCCGGCGGAAGCCGTCCGGCAGATCGTGGCGGAGCGGATCACGGTCATGCCCGGACCGCCGACACTGTACGCGTCGATCCTGGAGCACCCGGCCCGCGCCGGGGCGGACCTGAGCAGCCTGCGCCTCGCCGTCACCGGCGCGGCCTCGGTACCCGTCGCCCTCGTGGAGCGCGTCCGCGAGGAGATGTTCCCCGAGGTCATCATCGCCTACGGTCTCACCGAGTCATGCGGCACGGTGACGGTCGGCCGCAAGGACGCCGACGCGGCGACGATCTCCCGCACGGTCGGCCGGCCGATCGCGGGCACGGAAGTCATCGTGGCCGACGCCTCTGGCAAGCCGCTGCCGACGGGAGAGAACGGCGAGGTCCTGGTCCGCGGCTACAACGTGATGCGCGGCTACTTCGAGGACCCCGATGCCACGGCGGAAGCTATCGATAAGAACGGCTGGCTGCACACCGGCGACGTCGGCGCGTTCGACGGCGACGGCAACCTCCGCATCACTGACCGGCTCAAGGACATGTTCGTGGTCGGCGGGTTCAACGCCTACCCCGCCGAGATCGAGCAGGTCATCACCCGTCAGGAGAACGTGGCCGACGCCGCCGTGATCGGCGTCCCCGACGAGCGCCTCGGCGAGGTGGGGCGCGCGTACGTGGTCCCGCGACCCGGCACGACCGTGACCGAGGATGAGGTCATCGCGTTCTGCCGGGCGCGGCTGGCGAACTTCAAGGTCCCGCGATCGGTGCGGGTCGTGGACGCGCTGCCGCGGAACGCGGGCGGCAAGGTGCTCAAGAACCAGTTGCGCGAGGAGGCGCTGTCGTGATCCTGGACCGTTTCAAGGTCTCCGGCCAGGCCGCGGTGGTGACCGGCGCGGGCCGGGGCCTCGGTGCGGCGGCGGCCATCGCGCTCGCGGAAGCGGGCGCGGACGTGCTGATCTCCGCCCGGACCGGCGAGCAGCTGAGGGACGTCGCCCGGCGGATCGAGGAGACCGGCCAGCGGGCCGTCGTCGTCCCCGCGGACCTGAGCGACCTGGACGCGGCGGCGGGGCTCGCGGACCAGGCGGCCGAGGCGTTCGGCCGCCTGGACATCGTCGTCAACAACGTGGGCGGCTACATGCCGCGCCCGTTCGCCGCGACCAAGACGAGGCACCTGGAGTCCGCGTTCCACTTCAACGTGGCGACCGCGCACGCCCTCACGCAGGCCGCCCTCCCGTACCTGCTGGCGGTCGCGGAGACTGCCGCGGAAACGGGCGGACAGAACGGCGCGACCGGTTCGGTAATCAACATCTCCTCGGCCGTCGGCCGGACCTCGGGCCGCGGCTACCTCGCCTATGGCACGGCCAAGGCGGCGCTCGCGCACTACACGCGGCTGGCCGCCGCCGACCTCGCGCCCAAGATCCGCGTCAACGCGATCGCCGTCGGCGCGGCGGCCACCTCCGCGCTGGAGATCGTGGTGCAGGACGACAACCTCCGCGGCCAGGTGGAACGCGCGACCCCGCTGGGCCGCATCGGCGACCCCGAAGACGTCGCGGCGGCCGTCCTGTTCCTCGCCGCACCGGCCTCGGGCTACATCACGGGGAAGGTGCTCGAGGTCGACGGCGGTATCGAGCGCCCCAACCTTGATATGGGCATCCCCGACCTCTAGCCTCGCGTCGTCTCTGGGCATCTAGCGGGAAGACAGGAGTGGCGTCGCGTAAGCCAGACGCGCGACAATCGCGAACATGGCAGCAGATCAGCCGGACGCCCGCGTCATGGCCGCCGCGGCGCACTGGGCGAACCGCTTCGTCGCGAACGGCACCGACTACGGCGACTTCCAGGCGACCCTCGCCCGGATCACCCGCTGGGACGACTGGTGCCGCGAGTGGGGTGAGACGGCGACGCGCTACGAGCAGATCGCCGAGAGCGCCGCGGACGCGGGCAACGACGAAACGGCGGCCGGCGCCTGGCGGCGGGCCGCTCTGGCCTGGCACTGGGGCAAATTCGTCTTCGTCGACTACCCGGATGAGCAGCGTGCCGCGCACGATCGTGCGGTCGCCTGCTACCGCCGGGCCGCCCCGTCGCTGACCCCGCCCGCCGAACTGGTCCGCGTCCCGTACGCGGGCACCGCACTACCCGCCTACCTGCGGGTCCCGGGGAGCGTGCGGCGGAACCCCGTCGTGATCATGGTGCCGGGCCTGGACTCCACGAAAGAGGAGCTCCAGGCGACCGCCGACTACTTCCTCGGCCGGGGCCTCGCCACGCTCGCCGTGGACGGGCCGGGCCAGGGCGAGTCCGAGTACGACCTGCCGATCGAGCCCGCCTACGAGAAGGTCGTCACCGCGGCCGTCGATTACCTCCAGACACGGGCAGACATCGATAGCAAGATCGATAACAGCAAGACAGGGCTGTTCGGCGTGAGCCTCGGCGGCTATTTCGCCGCCCGCGGGGCCGCCTACGAGCAGCGGATATCGGCAACGGTCGCCCTGGCCGGGCCCTACGGCTTCGGCCTCGACTGGGACGAACTGCCGCCGCAGACGAAGGCCACCTTCCGGTGCAGATCCCGTGCCGTCAGCGAGCAAGACGCGCGGTGCAAGGCGGCCGCGTTCACCCTCGCGGACGCGGCCAGGCGGATCGTGAATCCGATGCTGGTCGTCGGCGGCGGACGTGACCGCATCGTCCCCGCCTATCACCAGGAACGGCTCGCCAGGGAAGCGCCGGGCGCCGAGCTTCTCCTGTACCCGGACGGAAGCCACGGCGTCACCAACCACGCCTACGAGTCCCGGTCCCGCATGGCCGACTGGATGGCCGCCCAGCTCGCCGCCGGCCGCCCGGGTACCGGGTCAACCTCGCCCACCACCACCCCGCTTACGTGAAGGGCTGATAACAGCAACATGGGTACGCACGAAGTCACCAACCAGTCGCCGCCGCTGACCCCGTACGACGCCGCCGACGATCCCGGCCTCCTCGACGCCCTCCGCCGCGAGGGCGCCGGCTGGGCCGAGCCGGACGTCCGCGAACTCGGCCGCCTGGCGGGCAGCGACCACGTCCAGGAGAGCGGCCGGCTCGCGAACGAGAACCCGCCGAAGCTCCGCACCCATGACCGCTACGGCCACCGGATCGACGAGGTCGAGTTCCACCCCGCGTGGCACGAGCTCATGACCACGGCCATCACGCACGGGCTGCACGCCGCGCCGTGGCGGGACACCAGGCCGGGCGCGCATCTCGCCCGCGCCGCCGGGGTCTACGTGTGGGGCCAGGCCGAGGCCGGGCACCTCTGCCCGGTGTCGATGACCTACGCGATGGTGCCCGCGCTGCGGCACGCGCCCGAGCTAGCCAGGACGTTCGAGCCCCTGCTGGCCGAGAAGTCATACGACGCGGGTCACGGGTGGTCGCTCGGGAAGCGGGGGCTGACCGCGGGCATGTCGATGACGGAGAAGCAAGGCGGTTCCGACGTTCGTGCCAACACGACGACGGCGGTGCGGCAGAACGAAGGAACATACCGGATTAACGGTCATAAATGGTTCACCAGCGCCCCGATGGGCGACGTGTTCATGGTCCTGGCCCAGACCGGCGACCGCCTGTCCTGCTTCCTGCTCCCGCGGATCCTCCCGGACGGCTCCCGCAACGGCATGCGGCTGATGCGGCTGAAGGACAAGCTGGGCAACCGGTCGAACGCGTCGGCCGAGATCGAGTACGAGGACGCGAGCGCGTGGCTGGTCGGCGAGGAAGGGCACGGCCTGCGGACGATCCTGGAGATGGTCAACTCCACGCGCCTGGACTGCGTGCTCGCCGCCGCGACCGGGATGCGCCTCGGCGTGGTGCGGGCCGCGCAGCACGCCACGTACCGGCGCGCGTTCGGGAAGGCGCTGATCGAGCAGCCCCTCATGCGGAACGTGCTCGCCGACCTGGCGATCGAGTCCGAGGCGGCCACCCTGGTCGCGATGCGGCTGGCGGGCGCCACCGACCGGGCCGTGCGCGGCGACGAGCGGGAGGCCGCGTTCCGCCGCCTGGCGCTGGCCGCCACGAAGTACCACGTTTGCAAGCAGGCGCCGATGCACGCGGCCGAAGCGCTGGAGTGCTTCGGCGGCAACGGCTACGTCGAGGAATCCGACATGCCGCGGCTGTACCGGGAAGCGCCGCTTCAGTCGATCTGGGAGGGCTCGGGGAACGTCGCGGCGCTCGACGCGATCCGCGCGCTGACCCGCCAGCCGGAGTCGGCCGAGGCGTTCTTCGGCGAACTGGACGCGGCGGTCGGGGCGGACCGCAGGCTCGACGAGGCGGTCGCCCGTCTGCGCAAGGACCTGGCCGACACGAGCGAGGCATCGGCCCGCCGCCTGGCCGAGTCCCTGGCGGTGACCCTCCAGGGAGCGCTCCTGGTCCGGCACGGCAACCCGGATGTCGCCGACGCGTTCGTCGCGACCCGCCTGGCCGGCGACCGCGGCCGCGCCTACGGCACCCTGCCCGGCGGGACCCGCGTGACGGAGATCCTGGCTCGCACGGGCTCGCGGCCGTAGCGCACGATGCTCGTCGTCAGGCCGCTCGGCCTGGACAACTGGCCAGCGCTGGAAGATCTCTTCGGGAAGAGCGGGGCCTCCAGCGGATGCTGGTGCATGTACTGGCGGATCGGTCCCCGGTACCGCGACCGGCCGCGCGCCGATAACCAGGACGACCTGCGTCGGCTCGCCGAATCCACCGAGTCGCCGGGCCTCCTCGCGCTCGACGGGGACCGTGCGGCCGGCTGGTGCGAACTCGCGCCCCGGGCCGACCTGGAGTGGCTGGCGAGCAGCCGGTACCTCCGGAGCGACGACAGCGTTCCCGTGTGGTCGGTGCCGTGCTTCTACGTCCGCCGGTCGCACTGCGGCCAGGGCGTGACGGGAGCGCTGATCTCCGCCGCGATCGATGCCGCCACGCGAGCCGGCGCCCCGGCGCTGGAGGCATATCCGGTCGACACGTCGGTGCCGGGGCACACGCGCAACCTCTTCCCGGGCGTAGCGTCCACGTTCTCCCGGCATGGCTTCGAGGTCGTGGCGCGGCACAAGCCCGACCGCCCGGTCATGCGGAAGGCGATGCCCGCTGCCTAAGCCGCCCGCCGGGCGCGGAGCCAGTCGGCGAACTCGGTGGCGACGATCCGCTCGTCGTTGACACCGGCGGCCTCCGCGGACGCCAGCCAGGCGATCGGCGGGCCCATGACCTCCGGTTCCAGCAGGCCAGGCCGGTCGGTGTCAGGGACCATGCCGGTCCGGGTCGCGCCGCCCGGCAGCAGCATGTTCACGGTGACACCGGTGTCGCGCAGGTCGGCCGCCATGATGCGGGACAGCGCCTCCGCTCCCGCCCGGGAAGGGCCGTACGGCACGAATCCGGCACGGGTCATCGTCGCGTGATTCATGGAGACGTTCACGATGCGGCCGTGCCCGGCGTCTAGCATCCGCGGCGTGACCTCGCGCGCCACCAGGAAGTAGCCGGTCAGGTTGGTCGCGATCACGTCGCGGAACCCGTCGGCCGGGACGGTCCAGAAGCCGCGCGGCTCGCTCATGAACTTCGGGTTGACCGTGCGCATGCCGATGCCGGCATTATTGACCAGCAGGTCGATGCCGCCGAGACGAGACCAGGCACTCTCGATTCCGGCGGTGATCGACGCTTCGTCCCGCACATCAATCTCTATACTCAACGATCCAGGGATTCGCGCCGAGGCCTCGCCGGCTCGCTCCCTGGACCTCCCGGTGATCGCCACCTTGAGCCCCGCTTCGGCGAGCGCGGCCGCCATCGCCAGTCCGAGTCCGCTGGTTCCGCCCGTTACAAGAGCTGTCCGACATTCCGTCATGCGACCGAGGCTAGCGGACCCGGCCAGGGAAACACGGAACCGGCGGGCCGCTACGAAGCGGCCCGCCGGTCATGGCGTGCTAATCCCTGTCGCTGATCAGTCGGCCGGGCCGTTGGCCAGCGTGATGGTGGTCGTGTGCGACTGGCCGGAGGTGTCCGTCCAGCCGACGCTGACCTTGTCGCCGGGGTGGTTGCCCTCGAGGATCTGCTGGATGGCGCCGTAGGAATCGACCGAGGTGCCGTTGACCGACGTGATCACGTCACCGGCAGTCAGGCCCGCGGTCTCCGCCGGGGTCCCGGACGCGGCGCCCGCGATCTGGACGCCGCCGCTCTGCGTGCCGGTGCTCGAGATCTCGATGCCCAGGAAGGCGGTCTCCCCGATGTGCACGGTGGAGGAGGCGTGGCCGCCTTCGATCTCCTGCGCGATCGACAGCGCCGTGTTGATCGGGATCGAGTAGCCCTGGACCGCGCTGCCCTCGCTGGAGCTGCCGGAACTGGAGCTGCCGGAACCAGACGACCCGTTGTCGCCGAAGCCGCTGCTGCCGAAGCCGCTGCTGCCGCTGCCGTTGTCCCCGAAGCCGCCGCTGCCGAAGCCGTTACCGCTCTGGCCGGAACCGCTCCCGTTGTCGCCGAAGCCGCCGAAGCCGTTGCCCCCGAAGCTGCTCCCGCCGCCGCCGCTGTTCGGGTTGAGCTGGTAGCCGGACGAGGCGGCGGTGTCCATGCCGATGACCTCGCCGTACTGGTTGACCAGCGACCCGCCGGAGTCGCCGGCCTGGATGTCGGCGTTGGACTCGATCAGGCCGGTCAGGTTCTCGGACAGGCCGGAGCTTTCGTCGGACGCGGTGATCGACTGGTTGAGCGCGACGACCTCACCCGCGGCCACCGAGGGAGTGCCGCCGACGCCGCCGGCGTTGCCGAGGGCCACCACTTTGTCGCCGGCGCCGACCGTGCTGGAGTTCCCCAGGCTCGCGGTCTTCAGGCCGGATGCCCCGGTCAGCTGGATCACGGCGACGTCCTGGCTCTGGTCGTAGCCGACCACGGTCGCCTTGTAGGTCTTGCCGTTGCCGATGTCGGTGACGCTGATCGAGGTGGCGCCCTCGATCACGTGGTTGTTGGTCAGGATCTCGCCGTTGGAGGTCAGGACGATGCCCGTCCCCGCGGCGGCGGCGTTCTGGTAACCGAGGGTCGTGTTGATGTCGACCAGTCCCGGGTCGACGTTCTTCGCGATCTGCGACGTGGACAGCGCGCTCTTGGAGGTGGCCGTCGTCGCGCCGTTGCCCGACGAACTGCCGTGTGACAAGGCGACTCCGGCGCCCGCACCAGCGGCGAGTGCGACCACGGCCGTTGCGGTGAGACTGAGCGCCTGCATGCCGCGACGCTTGCGCGGTGGTTCGGGGATGGGATACTGGCCGTAGGGGTAGTGTGCAAATGGCTCGCTCATGGTCCTGCCACTCCGGGTTCTGCTCGCCGGTTCTCGTTTGTGACACTCTGATGATCGGCCGTCAACCTGGAAGGTCCCCGAAGGGACTGTCAGGTATAGCTCCGCGTTTCCTGAGGGTTCCCTGACTCCCCCTAAGCTTCGACGGGCTCGTCTCCGTAGAGATCCCGCCACAATCGCCGCAAAAACGCCTCGGGACTCCCGTCATCATATTGGACATTTCGCGACAATTCATTACCGGGGAGCTGGCTTGGATCCTGGATCGCCGCGCGTAGCTCGCTCTTGAAGACGTCCATCTCCGGGTCACTCTCGCGTTTGGCGCGCCGCTTCAGGGCGTCGTACGCGTCGTAGTCGGTCTCCGGATGGCAGTACGAAGTCGCGACATTTATGAGTGTCGCGAACGGTCCGTCCGGATGCTGTTCCCAGTAGTAGAACGCTGTCATCGCGCGCCCTCGTCTCTCGGGTTCGGGTACATGCTCTTGACTTCGTACCCGTCTGCGGACTGTTTGGGGCTGACCACATAGGAGATGGTCCCGCCTTCGAACGTGGGCACCGGGCTGGTCCTCGGCTCGGGAACTTCGGGTTGCCTGTCTGCGGCCTTGGCGAGTGCCCAGGACTTACGGTTGGCCCGCGCGGCGTCCTGATCCCCAGCGACGGACTCCAGCTGCCAGCCCGTGCAGTATTTGTAGCCGTCCGTGCCGAGTATGTCGGCGATCGGGATCGAGATCTCGGCCCGCGCTTCGGGGTCGAACGGACGGTCGATGGCGGCGCGGACTTTCGGGTGCTCGATACCCCGCGCGAACGCGGTCGCGAAGGCGTCCGGGTCGGCGATGCGGGTTGCCATGTCCGCGCAGAAGTGGCGACGGTCGTTCACGGACAGCCCGTCGATGCCGTTCGCGCGCTTGACGGGATCCAGTTGTGCCGGGTCCTCCAGGTAGGCGGCGCGGCGCATTAGGCGTTCCTCGGTGACCCATCCTTCGTGCCGGATGTGGGCGTGGCCGTCGCCCGCGTCGGCCGATGCGATGATGCGGCTGGCCTCCGGGCAGGCCTTGTCGACGGCGGTGAGCCAGGGCCGCTCGTCGCGGTGTTCCTTGACGTGGCGTGCCGCGTCCTCGGGACTGGTCGCGGGCAGCCCGGCAGGTTCCGGGCGGAAGTCCCGCAGCTCAGCGCGCGGCGCGTCGTACCGGCGGTGACGGTCCCATGGCGACTCCACTTGCTGCCGCTGGTCGGCCCACACCTCGCTGGGGATGCGGGTCTCGTGCCGGATGACCTCCGCCCGGGAAATCTCGGCGGTCCCGCGCGCGTCCAGCATCTCGGTCGGCGAGCTCCGGTCGGGCCCCTCATCTCGCCAGCTGTCACGCGCACCCACCTCCGCAGTATGACACTTACCGTAGCGATACCGTTACGGATTTCTGTCCGAGGTGTTCATGGGTCGTTAGTGCCATGGGGCAGATTTCGACCCATGGAACAGTCTTCGGCGCCCGGATATATCCGTTTATATACGGTGACGAGCGAGCTGCTGGAATGCCCGCACAACCTCATTTCCAAGATCATGGGTCGTGAGTGCCAAATACTGCTACCTCCGACCCATGATCATGAAAATGAAGTCAATCGGCAGCGTTTTAAAAGCGGATATTTCATGATAAATCGGGCGCATCTCGTGGGTCAAATCCGTGCTTGGACGTCTTTGACCCATGATCTTGAAGGCGCTGGAATGATCTTGAAGGCGCTGGAATGATCTTGAAGGCGCTGGAATGATCTTGGCGGCGCTGGAAAATGAGGAGAAACCCGCGGCGTGATGGATAAGGATTGTCGGTATGGGAGAGTCAGTCGCCGTTCTGTCCGACATTCACGGGGTGTTGCCGGCGCTGGAGGCGGTGCTCTCCGAGCCCGCGGTGCAACGGGCCGATCGCATCGTGCTGACCGGGGACATCGCGGCGGGGCCGCAGCCGGCGGAGGTGCTCGACCGGCTGCTGGGCCTCGGCGGCCGCGTTACGTGGGTGCGCGGCAATACCGAACGCGACCTGGTCGCGCTGGCGCGGGGCGAGATAGACGACGCCATCCCGATCGACCGGTGGGCGGCCGGGCGGCTCGGCGCCGGTCACGTGGACCTGCTCGCGTCGCTGCCGCTTACCGAGACCATCGCCATCGCGGGATTCGGCGACGTGCTGTTCTGTCACGCGACGCCGCGGAACGACACCGAGGTCGTGGTGGTCGACTCGCGACTGGAGCGGTGGACCGAGGTCCTGGCCGGCATCCCGGACGAGGTCACGACCGTGGTGTGCGGGCACACCCACATGCCGTTCGCGCGACTGGCGAACCGGCGACAGATCGTGAACCCGGGCAGTGTCGGAATGCCCTACGGGCGCGCGGGCGCCCACTGGGCGCTCCTGCGCGAAGGCACCGTGGAGCTGCGCCACACCCCGTACGACGCGGACGCCATGTGTGCCGAGGTTATCGCCCAGTCCACGTTTCCCGAGGTCGCGGAATGGTCGGACGAGTATCTGCGCGACCGGATAAGTGACGCCGATGCCCTCGCCGTAATGGCTCCGCGCGACGGCCGGTGACACGTCCTGATGGAAGAATAGGAAGACGGATGACGAAATTTATGCTTCCTTTTCCGGTACTGCATATTGCGGCTGACCAGGCATTTTCCCGCTTGCCTGACACTCGCCCGTGCTGGGCTCTGATCAGCGGAGTAACGTAATCATGGTGGCCTTTCACCAGGCCCGGCCAGGCCGTTGCTCAGCCGCGTGACATCAATCACGGACTGCGGCTAACGCGAGCGTGTATACGTCTTCAGACACGCCCGGGAACTGCACTATACGGCTAATTAACAAGTTGTCATTGGCGCGCCCGCAGTGCAATAATTCCAGTTCGCCGAACAGTATCCACGACCCAGCGAGAAGGCCAATGGAAAAGAACGCCGCTGGTCAGGCGGCAGCGGAAACGGCGTCCGGCCAGGAGGCCGCCGACGACGGTGACGCCGGGTCGCGCATACGCGCCGCGCGCAAGGCGCTCGCACCGGTCCCTGACGTCACCGGTCTCGCGCTAGGCACCAGGCATGCTGTTACGACACGCGCGATGTGCGTGCATGATGACTGTATGGATTTGTCGCGTGGCCAGCCGATCCCGGTCTATTACCAGCTCAAGACCCTGCTCATCGAGGAGATCCTGAGCGGCGTCTACGGGACGGACGGCCGCCTGCCCACCGAGCAGGAGCTGTGCGAGCGGTTCGGCCTGAGCCGGACCCCGGTCACGCACGCGCTGACGGACCTGGCCACCGAGGGCGTGGTGCTCCGCCGCCGCCGGCACGGCACGTTCGTGAACCCGCACTGGCTGGCCCGCCGGGCGGATTCGGCCGAGGTACGCGTGCTGATGCCGGCGCCGTCCCGGTGGGAGGGGCACCTGCGGACGACGTCGCCGGGGGCCCGGCTGTCGGTGGCCGGCACGGAGCTGAACGACCTGCATGGCTTGTTCGTCCGCGCGGTGGCCGAGGGCCGGGCCCCGGACCTCGCCGTGCTTGACTCGGTGTGGATCGCGGAGTTCGCCGCGTCGGGATTCCTGTGGCCGCTGGAGGAGCTGGACGCGGCGTGGGTGGCGGACGAGCTCCACCGCGACTTCCTTGAGCCGTTCGTCGACGCGCATCGCATCGACGGCGTCACCCTCGCGGTGCAGGCGGAGATGGACGTGGCCGGCATGTGGTACGAGCGGGCCGCCGTCCCGGACGGCCCGCGCACCTGGGCCGAGCTGCAGGAGACCGGCCGGCGGCTGGCCGGCACCCGGGGCGGGCCGGTGCTGGTCATGCCGGCCGGACCGTCGGCCGACGAGTTCGCCACGTACTGCCTGGTCGCGTTGCTGGCCTCGAACGACGCCCGGGTGCTCGGCCCGGATGTGGTGGCGCTCGATTCGCCCGCCAGCGTGGAGGCCATGCGGCTGCTGCGGGCCCTGGCGGACGACAAGGTGCTTTCCACCGACGCGTTTGGCCACGAGCGGGACCGGCCGATCCAGATGCTGGCCAAGGGCGAGACGCTGATGGCGTTCGGCGGCAGTTACGAGGCGATCTCCCTCGCCCGCCACACGGGCCTGCCGGTAGACGCGGTCACCGATACGTTCGGCTTCATGCCGGTGCCGGCCGGGCCGCGCGGTCACGCGTCGGCGCTCGTCGGCGGGTTCGTCTACTGCATTCCCCGCCAGGCCAAGCGGCCGGCGGCGGCGATGGAGGTCTTGAAGAGCGCGGTCGACGCGCACGCGATGGCCCGGTTCTTCGCCGGTACCGGCCAGATCCCGACGCGTCGCTCGGCGGTCGCGGAACTGGTCGGCAGCTCGCCATTCCACGCGTTCACCGCCGGCCTGCTCGACGGGGCGGTGACCCGGCCGGTGACCCCGGCATACGCGCTGGTTTCCGCGCAGTTGCGGGCGATGCAGGAGGCGGTCCTCACCGCCCGGCTATCACCTGAGCACGCGGTCAGCCGGGCCGCGGACCTGATTAGCGCCGTGACGGGGCTGCCGGTCGCGCACTGATCGCGTCGGCGTGGGCGCGGCTTCCGCGGCCCCGCCGCGTGTTTGTCATGTCCGCGCCGTGTGCCCGTTACGTCACTGACGCACGCCGGTCACGCCCGCGATCCGCACTGAACGCCACCCTGACCCACGCTGTGCACCACCTGCAAGCGTGCGAAAAATGACTTTGACGTGCATATATATCTGCTCGTGATGCCTGCGGGCGACCTGGGGGCCGGTCTGCCGTGCCCGGATTCACCCGCTTTAGCGACTATTCAGATCACGGATGACCTGAGATCCTCATGTCGTGACATGAGGACTATTGACAACATGAGGGCGCCCAATCATCATTTGTTGCATACAAATGACAAATGGTCCACCCGACTGGCCCCAGCTCCTCCGGTAGAGCGCCCGTTCGGGACGGGAGCAGGCCGTGGTCGCCGGAGCCATGGTCGCCGGACAGGAGGCAAGGATGCCCACTTGGTGGATATCCGCCCAGGGCGGCAAATGGCGAAGCAGCACCTGGGTACCCGCTAGGCCGCAGTCGCGGCCGCGGTAGCGGGGAGTCCGAGAGACGATGGTGTCTTTCCTCGTCAAGCGGCTAGTGCTTGCCGTGGTGACGATCTATATCGTCATCACGCTGACGTTCTTCATGATCCGGCTCATGCCGGGCAACGCGATGTCCTACCTGCAGTCGCAGCTCTCCGCGCAAGGCGGGCTCACGACCCAGCAGATCGCCACACGGGTCCAGGAGGCCTACGGCATCCAGACCACCAACGCCCTGTGGCAGCAATACCTCTCGTACGTCGGGAACGCGTTCCGCTTCAACTTCGGGACGTCTATCATCAACCCCGGCCAGACCGTGCTCAGCGTGGTCGCGGGCGCCTTGCCCTGGACGCTGCTGATCGTCGGCCTCGCCCTGCTGATTAGCTTCGTCATCGGCGTGGTGGTCGGGACGCTGATCGCCGCGTATCCCCAGAGCCTGCTCTCGAAGATCGCGACCGGGGTCGTGTCGTTCCTCGCGGCCGTCCCCAACTACGTCGTCGCGCTCGTGCTGATCTACGTGATCGCCGACCGCGACCACCTCCTCCCGTCGTCGGGGCCCTACTCGCTCACCACGACGCCCGGGTGGAACCCCGCCTTCATCGGGAGCGTGCTCCAGCACGCCATCCTCCCCGTCCTGTCCTACGTGATCGTCGCGTTCGGGAGCTGGGCGCTGACCATGAAGGGGTCCGTGTCGACGATCCTGGGCGCGGACTACGTGCGGACCGGCGAGGCCTGGGGACTATCCCGCTGGCGGGTGACCCGGTCCTACATCGGCCGGAACGCCATGCTGCCGATGGTGACGAACCTCGGGCTCTCGCTCGGGTACATGTTCGGGGGCTCGGTGTTCATCGAGACCTTCTTCGTCTACCCGGGCCTCGGCTACTACCTGATCCAGTCCGTCAACGAACGCGACTACCCGGTGATGATGGGCTGTTTCATCCTGATCACCGTGGCGGTGGTCTTGTCGAACCTCATCGTGGACCTCGTGTACCCGCTGGTCGACCCGCGGATCATGAGCCCGGGCAGGGCTAAGCGGGCCGGGCTGACAGTCAGCGGCCTGGCCGCCGAAAACCAGACGCCGGATCCGTTGGAGAGGTCGGCCGCATGAAGTTCTTCGCCGATCTATGGCGCATCTGCAAGGACGACAAGGCCGCGCTCGTCGGCGGCATCGTGATCGTGATCTACCTCCTGGTCGCGATCATCGGGCCGACCGTGACGCAGGTCGGGTACGTGAAGAACCCGAACCTCGCCTACCTGCCCCCGTCCCTGAAGTACCCGCTGGGCACGGACTTCCTCGGCGACAGCGTGCTGAGCGAGATCATCGTCGGCACGCGGCCGATCATGGAGGTCGGCCTCGCGGCGGCCGTGATGGTGGTGTTCGTCGGCGTCGTGGTCGGCCTGGCCTCCGGCTATCTCGGCGGGGCCGTGGACCAGGTCGTCATGCGCATCACCGACGTGTTCCTCACGATCCCGGGCCTGCCCCTGGTCATCGTGATCGCGAGCATCATCCGGACCACCAACCCGCTCGCGCTGGCCGGGATCTTGTCGATTGCGGGCTGGGCTGGCCTGGCCAGGGCGGTGCGATCACAGGCGCTCAGCCTCCGAACCAGCGACTTCGTCGACGCGGCCAAGGTGCAGGGGCTCCCGCTGCGCAACATGGTCGCGCGCCAGCTGCTCCCGAACGTCGGCCCGTACGTGGCCATCCACTTCCTGCTCGCGGTGACCGACGCCATCTATGCCGAGGTGGGCCTGTACCTGCTCGGCGTCGCGCCGATCTCCGGCACGAACTGGGGGATCATGATTAACCTCGCGCTCAGCCAGGGCGCTCTCTACACCAGTCAGAGCGCTCTCTACCTGTTCTCGCCGATGCTCGCGATCGTCTTTCTCCAGGTGGCACTGGTGTACTTCTCGCGGGCGATGGACCGGCTCTTCAACCCGAGGCTGCGGGTCCAGTAATGACAAATACTCCACTTAACGTTCCAGCGGCTGCCAATGGCACGGTGGCGGTGCCCACCCAGGAAACGCCCGCCGACACCCTGCTCGACGTGCAGGACCTCACCGTCGGCTTCGGCAAGGTCCACGCGGTCGAGGGCGTGAACCTCTCCATCGGCCAGGGCAAGATCTACGGCCTGGTGGGCGAGTCGGGCTGCGGGAAGTCGACGCTCGCCTACTCACTGCTCGGGCTGGTGCCGCCGCCCGGCCGCGTCGTCTCCGGCGCGGTCCGCTTCCGCGGGCAGGACCTGGCCCGCATGAGCTACTCCGAGCTCCGCCGGCTCCGCGCCCGGCACATCGCGGTGGTGTTCCAGGCCGCGATGAGCGGGTTCAACCCGGTGATCACCATCGGCGCCCAGGTGGACCACCTGCTCGAAGCCCACCCGGACGTGTACGAGAACCGCCAGGAGGGCCGGAAGTACTTCGAGGAGCTTCTGCACCTCGTCCGGCTGCGGCCCGAGCAGGTGTGGCGGACCTACGAGAGCCGGCTCTCGGGCGGCATGAAGCAGCGGATCGCCATCGCCTTCGCGCTGTTGCTGAAGCCCGAGGTCCTGGTGCTCGACGAGCCGACGACCGCGCTCGACGTCCTGAGCCAGCGGCTCGTCATAGACATCGTGCGGGACCTGCACGACAAGCTCGGCACCACGGTGGTGTTCGTCACCCACGACTTGGCCGTGGTGGCCGAACTGGCCGAGCGGGTGGCGGTCATGTACGCGGGGCGCCTCGTCGAGGCGGGCACCGTCGAGGAGATCTTCTTCGACGAGCGCCGGCACCCCTACGTCAAGGCGCTGATCTCGGCCATGCCGAGCGTGGTCGCCGATCCCGCGAGCCTTAAGTCGATTCCGGGCCAGGTCCCGGACCTGAACGCGCTGCCGCCGGGCTGCCGGTTCGCCCCCCGCTGCGCGCTCGCGCAGGCGGTCTGCCACGAGGTCGAGCCGGAACTGCGGGTGAGCGCCGCGGGCCACGCGGTGTCCTGCCATGTCGTGAACGGCGAATCGGGAGAAGGAGGCGGCGAATGAGCCTGCTGAGCGTCGACCACGTGTCGCACCGGTACCAGGCCGCCAGGGACGACCGCCCGGTGCTGTCGGACGTGAACCTCGAGATCGAGCCAGGTCAGACCCTGGCCGTGGTCGGGGAGTCCGGGTGCGGCAAGACCACCCTAGGACGGATGATCACCGGCCTGGTGCAGCCTTCGGCGGGCGCGGTGAGCTTCGAGGACACCGACATCTGGAAGCTGCACGGCGCGGGTTTCCGGCGCTACCGCCGTTCGGTCCAGCTCATCCACCAGGACCCCTACGGCGCCCTCAACCCCGGGCTCACGCTGGAGGAGATCCTCTCGGCCGGCCTGCGCCACCACCGGATCGTCCCCCGCCGTGAGGTACACGGTGAGGTCCACCGGCTGCTCAGCCTGGCGGGCCTGGACACCAGCCGGGCCTTCCTGCAGCGCTATCCCCACCAGCTGTCCGGCGGTCAGCGCCAGCGGCTCGTGATCGCGCGGGCGATGGCGCTGCGCCCGAGCCTGGTCGTCGCCGACGAGCCCGTGAGCATGCTCGACGTGTCGATGCGGATCTCGATCCTCGACCTGCTCAAGTCCCTCGGCGAGAGCCACGGCCTGGCCTACCTCTTCATCAGCCACGACTTCGGCGTCGTCCGGTACTTCGCGGCCGGCGGGCGCATCATCGTGATGTTCTTCGGCGTGGTGGTCGAGAGCGGTCCCGTCGAAGAGGTCATCGCGAACCCGCAGCACCCCTATACGTTCCTGCTGCTGGACGCGATCCCGGAACCGAATCCTCGCCTTGCCCGGCGGGAGCGGTCGGAGGCGACGCGGATCGCGGCCGAGCGCATCGAGGCGCACCCGGCCGAGACCGGATGCGTCTTCGCCAACCGGTGCCCCTTCGTCCGCGACCGGTGCCGGGCGGAGAAGCCGCCCCTGCAGGCCGGCGGCGCGGACGGGCACCTGAGCGCGTGCTGGTATCCGGAGCTGGTTCCGGCGGTCACCACGGCGGCCGAGGCGATGGCGGCCGCGGCGGCCGCGGCCGAGAGCGCCGCCGCGACGGCCGTCAGCCAGCCGGCCGTGAATAAGGCGACCGCCGACAAGGGGGTGGCCTGAACATGATGCGACTCACGTCAGCGCTGCTGGTCCGGCTCGGGCTGGTGATGCTGATCCTGGCGGCACTGACTCGCTTGCTGCCGATGCCGGACCGGGCGGACGCCGTGGCGGACGACTTCGCCATCGTGGTCAGCCTCGTCCTCGTTCTCACCGCCGCCATCCATCTCCGCCTGACCAGGGAAACCGAGACACCGGGCCAGGGACAAGCGGCGGCTGGCCCGCGACAAGCGAGCCAGCGACACGGAGATATCCCTCGTAACGCATCGTATTCGCTCAAAGGAGACGCGAGTGAGAAGCAGATCAGATAGACCGCCAACCGGAAATCCGGCACCCGGCCGCGCACGCGGCGGCCTCCTCCGCAGGCCCCGGCGCCTGGCCGCCGTGGGCATCGCTCTCGTGGCGACGCTGCTGGCGGCGGCGTGCAGCGGCGGCGGATCCGGCGGCAGCGGCGCGTCCGGCAACTTCCTGAAATGGGCGCCGTGCTGCAGTTGGGGCACCACCTGGTCGCTCAACTGGTACAGCCCGATCGCGCTCACCATCGGCGAAGGGCTGATACAGCTGCCCCTGGCGGTCGAGAACGACCCGAGCCTGACGAGCTTCACGCCCCAGCTGGCCACCAGCTGGACGACGAGCGGCAACGACCTGACCATCCATCTCCGTTCCGGGGTGAACTGGCAGAACGGCCAGCCGGTCACCAGCAAAGACGTCTATGACACGCTCGTGCTGAACGGCCTCGGCGGCGCCGGTGGCAACAGCACCGGGTCCGTCGCCGGCGGCTGGCTGTACATATCCGGGGTGAGCGCGCCGAACTCCCACGAAGTGGTGATCACCACGCGCCCGGGCACCAACATGACCCTGCTCGAGGACGAGATCCTCCCCGCGACCATCCTGCCGTCCAGCCAGTACGGCCAGTTCGTCAACTCGTCGCTGGAGCAGGACGACGCCGCGTACTACGCCGAACAGGGCAAGAACGCCGCCGCGGCCAACAAGATGCCGCAGTACACGGCGATGCAGGCAGCGTTCAAGAAGGTCTCGGCCTACAACGTGCCGAAGCTGCTCGGTGACGGGCCGTTCGAGCTCAAGGCCATCAACACGGCCGAGGCCCTGCTCACGAAGTGGTCGGGCTTCTACGATGCCTCCAGCATTCACATTCCGGGCATCGACTACCTCAATGACCAGAACCAGGGCATCTACCCGCTGCTGCTCGGGCACCAGGCGGACTTCTCCAACGTGTACATGTCGCCGGCCATCCTGAAGCAGTGGCAGGACACCTCCGGGTCGCACACGGCGATCCCGCAGGGGTTCACGTTCAACCTCGTGTTCAACGCCCATCAGTACCCGCTGAACACGACCGCGGTGCGCCAGGCGATCGCGTACGTGATCCCGCGGGCGAACATGGTCTCGTCGGCCTACGGCGGCAGCGCGGTCAAGGACCGCGGCGGCGTCCTGAACACCGTCCCCGACGGGCTGCCCAGCTACATGCAGTCGCTGTACCTGACGCCGAGCCAGATCGCCTCCCTCAACACGTACCCGGTGAACGACGCGAAGGCCACCTCGCTGCTGGAGTCGGCGGGATTCCACAAGAGCGGCAGCACGTGGATGATGCCGAACGGCAAGCCCTTCACGCTCACGTTCCTGGTGAACTCCGCGACGAGCGACATCGTCTCGTCGTTCGATGAGGCGGCCAGCGCCCTCACCGCCTTCGGGATCCACTCCAGCCTCGACGCGACCGAGGGCACGATCCAGACCCAGGACGTCTTCAACGGGGACTTCCAGCTGTCCATGTCCCTGCAAGGCGGCCCGAACCCGCTGTACAACAACATCGACCAGCTGGTGGGCTCGATCACCAACTTCGAGTCCGTGGGTAGTTACGCTGGCGACCACGGCGTGGGCTTCGGGCCGACCGAGACGGTCCCCGGCCTCGGCTCGGTCAACGTCCCCGCCACCATCGACCAGGAGGCGGAACAGGTGGGACCGGGGTCGCAGATGAACAAGCTGGTCTACGACTGGGCGCGCGAGATGAACACGCAGCTGCCCGACCTCACCTACGCGACGAAGGTCTACCAGTTCCCCTACTCGTCGCAGAACTTCACGGACTGGCCCCCGGTGAACTCACAAGGCACGAGTCCGCTGTGGGACATCCTCGGCCAGGGCAACATGACCCAGGCCCTGACCCTGATGCTCGAGGACGGTTACATCCGCCCGGCGAGCTGACCGACAGCCGGTGAACGGGCCGGCTCCACCTCCGGTGCGGCGTGCCCCGGCGCGCCGCACCGGCACCATGCCTAGCAACATTGCGCCTGCCAAGAACGCGCGAGTACGCACGCCCCACGGGCAAACATCCAAGGAGCAGATCTGATGCATGATGACCGCCTGCTGACCGAGCGACGCCTGCAACGGGTGCTGAAGGAGCGGATCCGCCCCGCGGTTCACGGTGCGTCGGTGCCGCTGCGGGCAGCCGCCTGGCACGTGCCCGGGGAACCGGTCCCGCCGGCCGAAGCGCTGGCGGCAGGGGCTTCGGAGGCGCGGTACCAGCCGTTCGAGGTGGGCACGGCCTGGGGCCGGCCGTGGGGCACGACCTGGTTCTCGTTCGAGGGCACGGTACCCGCCGAATGGGCGGGGCAGGACGTCGCGGCGGTCATCGACCTCGGCTTCGGGGACGGCGGACCGGGCTTCGCGGCGGAAGGCCTGATCTACCGGCCGGACGGCTCCCCGGTGAAAGGGCTGCACCGCAACCAGTGGTCGGTGGCGCTGCAGCGGCTGCGGCCGTCCGGTGACCAGGTGCGGTTCTACGTGGAGGCGGCGGCCAACCCGACGATCGACCGGCCGGTCACCCAGATGGGGGACACGGCGACCGCCGGAGACCAGCCGATCTACCGGCTGCAGCGAGCCGATCTGGCGATCTTCCACGCCGAAGTCTGGGAGCTGGTGCAGGACCTGGACGTGCTCGGCCAGCTGATGCTCGAGCTGCCGGTGGAGGTGCCGCGGCGCTGGGAGATCCTGCACGCGATCGAACGGGCGCTGGACGCGCTGGACACCGACGACGTCGCGGGCACCGCGGCGGCCGCCCGTGCCGAGCTCGCCCCGGCGCTGGCCACTCCGGCGCACGCGTCCGCGCACCTGGTCTCGGCGGCCGGCCACGCCCACATCGACTCGGCCTGGCTGTGGCCGCTGCGCGAGACGGTCCGGAAGGTCGCCCGGACCGCGTCAAACGTCACCGCGCTGATGGACGAGCATCCGGAGTTCATCTTCGTGATGTCCCAGGCACAGCAGCTGGCGTGGATCAAGGAGCACCGCCCGGAGGTGTTCGCCCGCGTCGTGGAGAAGGTGGCGGCGGGGCAGTTCGTGCCGGTGGGCGGCATGTGGGTGGAGTCGGACACCAACATGCCCGGCGGTGAGGCGATGGCCCGCCAGTTCGTCCACGGCAAGCGGTTCTTCCTCGATGAGTTCGGCATCGAGACCCAGGAGGTCTGGCTGCCTGACTCCTTCGGCTACTCCGGCGCGCTGCCGCAGCTGATCAAGCTGTCGGCTTCGAAATGGTTCCTCACCCAGAAGATCTCCTGGAGCTCGACCAACAAGTTCCCGCACCACACCTTCGACTGGGAGGGCATCGACGGCACGCGCGTGTTCACGCACTTCCCACCGGTGGACACCTACAACTCGCAGCTGTCCGGCCGCGAGATGGCCCACCTGGTGCGGAACTTCCAGGAGAAGGGCCACGCACGGCGGTCGCTCGTGCCGTTCGGCTACGGGGACGGCGGTGGCGGCCCCACCGTAGAGATGCTGGCCCGGGCGAGCCGGCTCGGCGACCTGGACGGCTCGGCCCGCGTGCAGATCGAGAAGCCGGCCGAATTCTTCGCCAAGGCCCAGGCCGAGTACCCCGTTCCGCCCGTGTGGGTGGGGGAGCTCTACCTGGAGCTGCACCGCGGCACCTACACCTCGCAGGCGAAGACCAAGCAGGGCAACCGGCGCAGCGAGCACCTGCTGCGCGAGGCGGAACTGTGGTCGGCGACCGCCGCCGTGCGGGCGGGCGCGCAGTACCCGTACGAGCGGCTGGACCGGCTGTGGAAGATAGTGCTGCTGCACCAGTTCCACGACATCCTGCCCGGGTCGTCGATCGCGTGGGTGCACCGCGAGGCGCGCGCGACCTACGCGAAGGTCGCCGCCGAGCTCGAGGAGATCATCGCCGACGCGCAGCGCGCGCTGGCCGGCCAGGCGGACGCTAGTGCGGGCGAGGGAATCGTCTTCAACGCGGCGCCGTTCGAGCGTGACGGCGTCCCGGCCATGGCCGCCGGGCGTCCTGCCGCGCCCACGGCCGCCGTCGAGGCACGGCAGCTGCCGGGCGGCGGCTACCGGCTGGACAACGGCCTGCTAAGTGTCGTCATCGACGAGCGCGGCCTGGTCACCTCCGTGATCGACCAGTCCGGGCGGGAGGCGGTTGCCCCGGGGGCGGCCGCCAACCTGCTCCAGCTCCACCCCGACCTGCCGACCAACTGGGACGCCTGGGACGTCGACCGGTTCTACCGCAACACCGTCACCGACCTGACCGACATCAAGGACCTGGAACTCGTCGCGGGCGAGGACGAGGCCGCGGGCTCATCCGCCACCGTGCGCGTGACCCGCGTCTTCGGCACCTCGCGCGTCACGCAGCTGATCACGCTGCGGGCCGACGTCGGGCGCCTCGATTTCGAGATCGAGGTCGACTGGCACGAGCGGGAGAAGTTCCTCAAGGCCGCCTTCCCGGTCGATGTCCGCGCCGACCGCAGCGCCGCGGAGACGCAGTTCGGCCACGTGTTCCGCCCGACCCACAAGAACACCAGCTGGGAGGTGGCCAAGTTCGAGATCTGCGCCCACCGCTTCCTGCACGTCGGGGAGCCCGGCTGGGGCGCGGCGGTGGTCAACGACTCCACCTACGGCCACGACGTCACCAGCAGCGTGCGGGCCGACGGGGGCACCACCACCACGGTCCGGCTGTCTCTGCTGCGCGCGCCGCGTTACCCCGACCCGGAGACCGACCAGGGGATCCACACGCTCCGGTACGCGTTCGTGCCGGGCGCCGAGATCGCCGACGCGGTTCGCGAGGGCTACCTCATCAACCTCCCCGAACGTCATGTCGATGGTGCCGCCGGCACGTCCGTCGCGCCGCTGGTGGGCGTGGACAACGAGGCGGTGGTGATCGAGGCGGTCAAGCTGGCCGACGACCAGTCGGGTGACCTGGTTCTCCGCCTCTACGAGTCCAGGGGCGGGCGGGCCAGCACCCGGCTGACCGCGGACTTCCCGGTGGCGGCGGCGGCCCTGACCGACCTCCTGGAACGCTCCGGCGCCGAGACATCACTCGACACCGGGGCGCTGCCCGTCACCGGCGGCCGCGAGGTCGAGCTGTCCTTCCGCCCGTTCGAGGTCCGCACCCTCCGCCTCACCCGGGGCGCGTAACCGGTACGGTTCCGGCTGGCTGTATGGGAAAACCGTCGTCCTGGCGACAGTTTTCCCATACAGCTCCGCCCCTAGCGCGGGGAGTCGTCGCGCACGTGCTCGCCCAGCGAGCGGCCGCCGCGCGCGGCGAAAAAGAAGATGACGCCGACCACGAAGACCACGAACATGACCAGTAGCGTGATCCAGTCCAGGTTCGCGGACCCGTGCGACGATCACCCCGATCACTGTGATGAAGCCGATCTTCACGTCGTGCGCCGGGGAGATGAATTCGAGCAGGACGAACAGCGTCGTCACCACCGCGCCCGCGACCAGGGCGTTGAACGGGGTCTTGAACCGCTTGTGGACCTTCGCGATCCGCTGCGACGCGGGCAGCGCCCCGTCCTGGGCGTAGGAGAACATTAGGCGGCTGCCCGCGCCTTGCACCGAAGTCCCGCACGAGAAGAACGCGAAGATGATCAGCAGCAGCAGCAGGAAGTCCTGCAGCCCGCTGGGCAGTTGGCCGAGGATGAAGGGGATGCCGCCGCCGTTGATCCCGGCGCCGACCGGGTCTTTCCCGGCCGGTATCGCCAGTAGCAGCGCCGCGGTCAGGACGAACGAGGCGACGCCGCCCCGGATCAGCGCGTGCCGCATGGCGCGCGGCACCTGGCGTCCGGCGTCCGTGGTCTCCTCGGAGATGTCGCCAGCCGACTCATAGCCGTAGAAGATGTAGACCGGCGCGAGCACGGCGATCACCATCGCGCCGAGGTAGCTGCCGCCGAAGTTGAGTCCGAGGGGATTGTGTGCCGCGTGCTGCACGTCCTGGGTGCTGCCGAGGAAGCCGAGCCCGTGGTGGAACCCGTGGATGGCGAGGATGATCGCGATGCCGATCGTCCCGATGATCTCTACGTACACCCCGAACTGGGCAACGCGGCCCATGACCCTGGCGCCGGTGACGTTCAGGGTCGACTGGATCACCAGCAGGATGAGCGTGATGATCAGGATGACCACGTGACTATCGGGGTTGAGCTTCCAGCTGACCCAGTTCTGGAGCAAGGCGCATACGTAGCCGACCACCCCGGTGTCGACGGACGCGACGGTCACCAGCAGCGCGATGCCGTAGAACCAGCCGACGAACCAGCCATACCGGCGGCCTATGTTGTACTTGCTGTACTGGTACAGGGCGCCCGCGATCGGGTAGTGGCTGGCCAGCTCGCCGAAAACCAGCGCCACCAGCAGCATCCCCGCCCACCGGCAGCCACGTCAGCCACACATACGCCGGGCCGCCCGTGCCGAGGCCCAGCGTGAACAGCGAGTAGATGCCGACCATCGGCGACAGGTACGTGAACGCGACGGAGAAGTTCGCGAACAGCCCGAGCACGCGGTTCAGCTGCGGGCGGTAGCCGAGGCTCTCCAGCCGGGCGTCGTCGTCGGCGGATGGGCTGACGTGGGCTGTTGTCGGAGGTGTGGCGTCCCGCATGCGTTCCTCCCTCGCGTCGCTCACGGGTGTGCGGCGTGGGGTAAACGTACTGCGCAAATGACGAAATGTGCATATCTGCATCGATAAAACACTGTAAATCGTTGCGGGGCAGCGTTAAGGCCGCGCAAATCGCCTGTCTGCCCATAGAGGAAGGAAACCGGGAGGAGCTGAGTTCACCGCCGTCAGGTGGGGGTGCCGCTGCAAGTAGGAAGGCATGTGACGACGCGTTGGACGCACTGCTCAAGCGTCAGCTCAGAGGTGTCAACCTGGACGGAGAGCTCGACTGCTGTGCCAAAGGTGCTCAAGTGGTGTAGTGACCAGGATGGTTCTCGGCCAGTAGCCACGGCCCTGCGGGTGAGTTCGTCTGGCGCGCAGACAACTCCCACGATTACACGCGGCACCCCTTCAAAGATTTGCAGGCATCTTGCGATGAGCTGGGGTGGCTCCGGGAGGCTGCCATCGAGGATGACGCTATAGCCCGCTTGGATCCAGGCAGCTACCGACCGGTGCAGTGCCAGAGCGATGCGCTCGTTGTTCGCGGCCCACCAGGAGTGATCGACGCTGGCCCTGGGAAGGTAGGCATCGGCTTCGATGTAGAGGGGCGTAGCGGGCAGCGCCTTCGACAACTCTGCCGCGAGGGTCGTTTTCCCGGCACGCGAAGGTCCCGTGACGATTACCAGGTATGGGATGGCGACATTCTCGTGCACTCGATCATGCTATCGCGCGCCATGATAGCGCCAGGTTGGCTTCTTCCATTGCAAGCTCGGCGAGTGAGACTCTATCGTAGGCTGTTACGAGAATATCTTCTGCCGCCTAGTCTAGTGTTTTCCCAACGCGGCAGCGAGTCTTGCCATACCGGTGTGTCAAGGAACTCGCCTACACTTTCACCCTTTCAGGGGGGCGCCGCGGAATTGGCCGACGGTGTTTTCGATAGAATTGGAAATGGCGCTTTCCCATTTGGCAGATAATTCCGCGGGCACGTCGCTCTTTCTGTAGGGCTGATTCCTTGCCGTGCCTTCTCAGCCGGCCCCATGGCCGGGCGCGACGCGTTCGGTATCCCGGACCGGACCGGGTGCCGTGCCGTCGCCGAATGGACGGCCGCCCATTTCCGCACGTCCGTGTGCACTCAGCCAGCCCGATGTGTCCGGACCGAGGGGAACGATCCGCGTGGGATTGATGTCGGTGTGCACCCGGTAGTAGTGCTGCTTAGTCTGGACGAAGTCGATCGTGTCCCCGAAGCCCGGTGTCTGGAACAGGTCGCGCGCGTACGCCCAGAGCACCGGCATCTCAGTCAGCTTCGACCGATTGCACTTGAAGTGCCCGTGGTAGACGGCGTCGAACCGGGCGAGCGTCGGCCACAGCCGGATATCGGCCTCGGTGATCGTGTCACCGACGAGGTAGCGGCGCGTGGACAGGCGCTCCGACAGCCAGTCCAGCCGCTCGAACAGTCGGCGGTAGGCCACGTCGTAGGCTTCCTGCGAGGACGCGAAGCCGCACTTGTACACGCCGTTGTTCACGTCCTCGTAGACGCGGGCGCTGATCTCCTCGATCTCGTCACGCTGGTTGTCAGGGTACAAGTCGGGCGCGCCGGGACGGTGGTAGGCGGTCCACTCGTACTCCATGTCGTAGGTGATGTGCCGGAAGTCGGACGTCACCACCTTGCTGCTGGGGATGTCCACGATCGCGGGCACGGTGACGCCCTTGTCGTAGCCGGGGACCGCCTTCTCGTACGCCTCGCGCAGGAAGTGGATGCCGAGCACGGGGTCGACCTCGCCGGGGTCAAGGTCGAACGTCCAGCTGCGCCAGTCGTGCTCGGGGCCGGCGATGCCCATCGACAGCACGGGCTCGCCGTCGCGCGACCCGTCCGGCGCGAGGTCGAGGCCGAGCAGCCGCCGGACGATTATCGTCCGGTTCGCCCACGGGCAGCCGCGGGCGACCGCGAGCCGGTAGCGGCCAGGCTCGACCGGCCACCCGTCGTGTCCGTCGGCCGTGATGCGCCCGTCGATATACGTCGTGTCGCGTACGAACTCTCCGCTCTTCGCCATACACACGAAACTAAGCTTTCCCTTCACAGATGTCACATGGGGGGTGCCACTTGAGGAGGCAGCGTTGCCCGAGGATGCCGTGACCGCCCACGCCGAGTTCGCCGCCATCGCCGCTGATTACCTGGACGACTCGTCGCAGCGGCACCCGGCCACCGCGACCGAACTAGGCGACCACCGCTTCGACACCCGTCTTCCCGAACGTACCGAGGCGACTCTCACCGCCGAGCGCACTGCCCTCGCGGGCTTCACGGCGCGGCTGGACCGACTGGACGCCGAAGCACTGTCCCCGGAACTCAAGGTGGACGCGGAGATGGTGGCCGAGCACGTGGCGCGGCGGAGCTTCGAGCTCGACGAACTGCGCGAAGACACGTGGAACCCCCTGCTCGCCAACCCCGGCCAGGCGATCTACGGGCTGCTGGCCAGGGATTTCGCGCCGCTGCCCGACCGGCTGACGTCGGCCGCCGGGCGGCTCGCCCAGGTCCCCGCGACGCTGGCGGACGCGCGCCGCCTGCTCGGCGCCATGCCGAAGGTGCACCTTGAGACGGCGATCACCCGGTTCGACGGCACGATCGCCCTGGTGCGGGGCATCCCCGAATCCGCCGAGATCGACAGGGTCCGCCCCGCGGCGCTGGCGGCGCTTACGGAGCACCGCGACTGGCTGTCGGCCCGTCTGTCCGGGGATGCCGAGTTCCGGGACCCGAGGATCGGGCCGGGACGTTTCGCGGAGAAGCTCTCGCTGGCGCTGAGCGCCCAGGCGGACGCGGACGCGATCCTCGCCCGCGCCGAGGCCGACCTGACCCGGATCACCGCCGAGATCACCGAGGTCGCCGCGTCGCTGGGCGGCGCGCCGCGCGCGGTCCTGGACCGGCTCGCCGCGGACGCGCCCGACGGGGACACCATCCTGCGGTTCTGCGCGGACGCCCTGGCCCGGCAGACGGAGTTCGTCCGCGACCACGACCTGGTGACGCTCTACGACGACCCGATCGAGCTGATCGACATGCCGGAGATCGACCGCGGGGTCGCGGTCGCCTACTGCGACTCTCCCGGGCCCTTGGAGACGGCGCCGTTGGCGACGTTCATCGCGGTGTCGCCAGTGCCGGACGGCTGGACCGCGGAGCGGATCGCCTCGTTTTACCGCGAGTACAACCGGCACATGGTGCACAACCTGATGGTGCACGAGGCGATGCCAGGTCATTACCTGCAACTGCAGCACTCGCGGCGTTTTGCGGGCGCGACGAAGGTGCGCGCGGCACTGCGGTCAGGGTCGTTCGTGGAGGGCTGGGCCGTCTACGCCGAGGAACTGATGGCCGCCAGCGGCTACCCGGGGGAGGGCGACCCGCGCGCCGTCCGGATGCAGCAGCTGAAGATGCAGCTTCGCACCGCGATCAACGCCATTCTCGACGCCCGGGTGCACGCACACGGCATGACCGAGACCGAGGCGATGGCGCTGATGACCAGGCGCGGTTTCCAGGAGGAGGGGGAGGCGGCGGGCAAGTGGCGCCGCGCGCTGCTCACGTCGGCCCAGCTGTCGACGTACTACGTCGGCTACACCGAGATCTCGGACCTGGCCCGTGAGCTGCTGTCGGCCCCCGGCGTCACGCAACGCGCCGTCCACGACCGGATGCTCGCCCACGGCTCCCCGCCCGTCCGCCTCCTCCGCCCCCTGCTCTCCGCGTAACCCGCGCTTCCGCGAGCCACGCGCCCGCTTCCGCGCGCCACGCCCCCGCTTCCGCGCGCCACGCGCCCGCTTCCGCGCGCCACGCGCCCGCTTCCGCGCCTCCCTCCGCCCCAACCTCCACACCGGCCCGAATGCGCAATCGAGCAGGCTATAGCCTGCTCGATTGCGCGTTTGAGCACGTCGCGGAGTGAGCTCGAATGCGCTTTTGAGCACGCCAGCCGAGCACGCCAGAGGTCGCCGGCTCAGAGCCGCATGACTACGCCAGGCCGAGGAGCTTCTCCGCGTTCTCGCCGGCGATCTTGGCCTTGTCGGCGGGGGACACGGGCAGCGCGTCCAGCATCGCCCGCCCGGCCGCGTTGGCGCCGAACGGGTAGTCGACGCTGAACAGCACGCGGTCGATGCCGAGGACCGATATCGAGCACAGGACGGGCGGCAGGCTGAACATGCCGCTGGTGGTCACCCAGATGTTGCGCAGGAAGTACTCCGACGGCAGTGACGCGAGCCCGGTCACCGACGGCGGCGGCATCATGGCGTCGATACGGGCGAGCATGAACGGGATCATCTCCCCGCAGTGCCCGATGATCAGCCGCAGTCCGGGATGGCGGTCGAAGACCCCGGACATGACGAGCCGCAGCGTGTGCACGCCGGCCTCGGCGTGCCAGCCCCAGCACTGCATCGACAGCGCGGCGGCGACCGGCGGCCGCAGACCGCTGAACAGGATCTCGCGCAGTGAGTCCGGCGGCGGCGAGGGGTGCAGGTACAGCGGCACATCCAGCGACTCGAACCGCGACAGCAGCACATCGAACCGCGGATCGTCGAGGAAGACCCCGTCGCTCCCGAGCGTGCTGTTGACCAGGCCGCCGACGAACCCGAGGTCCCGGACCGCGCGCTCAAGCTCGTCGGCCGCGGCCTCGGGGGACGCGGTCGGCACGGCCGCGAACCCCGCCAGCCGCCCGGGGTGCCTGGCTACGGCGGCGGCGAGCTGGTCGTTCGCCTGCCGGGCGGCGGCGATGCCATCCTCGCCCGCGATTCCCTGGGTACCTGGCGCTACATGCGAGACGATCTGCATGTCGATGCCGGTCGCGTCCATGTCCGCGATCCGTTCCTTGTCCAGGTCCTTGAGCTGCCGGTCGATCTGTGGTCCGTTCGCCCGGGCGAGTATCCCGGTCCCTGGCGGCGAGGCGAGTTCGGATGTCCAGAAGTGCTCTTCGAGAGCGATCGTGCGCATTGGCTCATTGTCTCAGGGCACGCTGAGCTGGTAGACGACCGTAGCGACGTCGATCCCGTCCGCCAGGCTCACCGCCACGTAGTGCCGGCCCAGGTACCAGTACTCGTCGTTGTTCAGCGTGATGGGTCCGCTCGTGAACGAGCCGGCCGGGCTCACCGTCACCGGGACCGGGGTGGTGTCCCTGTCGACGTAGACAGAGACCGTTCCGCCCGACGACAGGAAATCCGGGGGCACCGTGCCGCTAATGGTGAACGTGTCCGCGGGAATCGCGGTAACAGTGCCGCTCCCCGCGGTCAGTGGAACCGTCACCCCGCCAGCGAGAGCGGTCACCGGGCCCGCCAGCGCGGTCGGGCTCGTGTCGTAGATGGTGACCGCGCCCGTCTGCGGGTTGACGAACCGCACGTTCCTGATCGTCAGGTGCGAGAAGAAGGCGCCCTCGCCGGTGAACGCCGACTGGAACGCGGCCGGCGTGTAGAACACGGAGTTCTCGTACACCACGTTATCGAACGGCGCCCACGCGTCCGCGTTCGAGACGACGATGGCGGCCCGGGTCGTCGTCACCGCCGACGTCGTGTTGTCATCGTCGAGGTAGATGTCGCGTATCACGGGGTTGTAGACGTCCGTGTCGGGGATGGGGTTCGACTCGCCGTAATTCGTGTCGAGGTTGAGCACGCCGCGGATCGTCTGGGTCATGGTGCTGTCCCTGACGTAGATCCCCTGGATCACGCCGCCGCGGTAGGAATTCGTCTTGATCTTCAGCAGGTAGGCGGTGCCGTCGCCACCCGAGGTGTTGCCGGTGGCGAACACGTCGTAGATGCCGCCGGACATCTCGCTGCCGATGGAGATGCTCGCCGACCCGCCGCTGGGATTATCGAAGGTGTTGTCCGTGATCAGGATGTTCTCAGCGGGGGCGCGCAGGTCCCTGCCGTCCCGGTTGCGGCCCGACTTGACCGATATCCCGTCGTCGAGCGTGGTGATGCTGTTGTCGAGGATCTCGACGTCGTCGCAGGATTCCGGGTCGATTCCGTCGTCGGTGAGATGCGCCGTGTCGTCCACCGTCACGTTCCGCACCAGGACGTCCCGCGAGTTCAGCGGGTGGAGCTCCCAGAACAGCGTGTTCACCAGGTGCACGCCCTGCACGAGGACGTCCGCGCTGTGGTTGAACTCGACGAACTGCGGCGCGAAGGTCGAGGCGTAGGCGACCGCGCCGCGCGGCGGCGGGACGTTCCGCACGGATGCGCACGGTCCCCAGTCCCGCGACTGGGGCGGGCAGCCCGACAGGACGGGAATCGTGGCGGGCAGGCTTCCGTCGTCGGTGAATATCCGCTGGTCGGCTGGGACGCCGTCCGCGCTGAGCTGGCCGAGGGCCGCGAACGTCCCCGACGGGGCGCCCGGCCGGGCGGACGGAAGCGTCCACCCGCCGCCCACGTTGTCCTGGGCGTCGAGCGTCCCGCCGCCGGTGAGCGCGATGTTGTCGGCGTTCAGGGCGTATACCAGCGGCGAGTAATCGTAGAGGTCGTAACCCTGGTAACTGGTCAGCACGACCGGGTAGTAGGCGTTGCTGGGGTTCCGCACGAACTTGATCGTGGCGCCGGTGTCGACCTGCAGGTCCACATTGGACAGCAAGGTGATCGCCCCGGAGTAGTAAACGCCGCCGCCGTCGCGGGAGCCGGAGGCGGGCACCACGACCACCCCGCCGCCACGGGAGTGGCAGTCGGCGATCGCGGCGTTGATGGCGTCGCCGTAATACCAGACGACCGACTGGACGGTTGAGCCCTGGCCGTCGGTGACCTGTCGCACCAGGCTGGTGTACTTCGGATCGGTGATCTCGCACGTCCGGTGCGGGAAGACCGGGGTGTGCGCCCGGACGGCCGACTCGATTCCGCTGACCGCGCCCTGGTTCCAGGCCGCGCCTGCCGCGGACCCCGAAGACCCCGCGGACCCCGCGGCCGCCACCGAACCTGTGGTCGTCGTGGTCTCCGCGTGGGCGTCCCGTGCGCCGTATCCGGTCACGAGCGCGATGCCGAGGAGCACCGCGACCGCCATCGTCATTCTGTGCCGCATGGTTTCACCTCCCGCTTACCCGGCCGGCTTAAACGACGTCGTCCCTGATCCGACCGCGTACAGCGCCCGGCCGTCCTGCGTGCCTTCGTAGCGTGGCGCGCCAGCGCCGGAAGTGACGTAAGAACGCGTGCCGGCCGGGAGCGCGACCGTCGACGTGACGTTGTCTGGGACTGTCACCTGCAGGTTCACCTCCCCGCCGGTTCCTGAAGCGCGGTGCCAGGAAACGGTTACCGGCCCGCGTTCCGTGTATTCGGTGCCGGAAGCGGACGCCAGGCCGGACGCGGGCGGCTCGACCTCGACCGCCGACGCGCCGACTCCGGTCACCGTGATGCCGAGCAGCCCGCGCGTGACCGGGTAGACGCCGACCGAGCCCCAGCCGTGCGAGAAGCTGTCGGACGAGTTCTGGCTGATCGCGGCGCCGGTGCACTCGGTGTCGTCGTAGCTGTCGTTGTCCCCGGCCTGGCCGCCCGCCGCGCTGCAGCCCGGGTCCCACTGCTCCCACATCGAGGTGCCGCCCTCGGCGAGGATCTTCGCCGGGCCGTCCCCGGCCGTGTTGGTGAGCAACCGCACCAGGGCCGCGGGCTGGCCCGCCTCGACGAGGGCGAGCTCAAGCTGGCCGATGTCCATCGGGCCCTGCTTCATGCCCTGGCTCGCGATGTACGCCCCGAGCTGCGGATACGCGCTGGACGGCGCGACGCCGTAGACGATCGCGAACGTCTGGTCGGTCTGGGAGTAGTTGGCGATCAGCGCGTCGCCGGACGTCGCCGAGCAGTTGCCGGCCACGTCCTGCGCGCTGCCGGCGACGCTCATCCCGTCGGCGTAGTAGCCGCTGGAACCGACCAGCTTGTCGTTGATACCGGTGATCAGGGTGTTCGTCGCCTGCGCGTAGGACTGCGCCGCGGTCGTGTCGCCGAGCACCTGGGCCGCGCCGGCGAGGGCGCGGTCGTCCTCCACGGCGCGCATGTTCACCACGGTGTCGACGCCGGAGTTCAGCACCACCGTGTTGTACCGGTCGGTCGCCGGCCAGTCGATGATGCCGAACTGGTAGGACGACGAGGACGAGAAGCTGGCCAGCTGGCAGACGAGGCCGGCGGCCTGCCCGGTGCCGTAGGTGTTGTCGGCGACGTACTGCGCGACGTTGACCATGGTCGGGTAGGCCGCGGCGAGCGTCTGCTTGTCACCCGTGGCCAGGTAGTAGTCCCAGACCAGTTCGGGAAACATCTCGGTGTAGTCCGGGATGTCGCGCATGCCCCCGTTGCTCACGTTGTTGTCGGGGTACAGCGCGTTGACCTCTCCCCAGGTGGAGCCCGCGGTGGGCGATCCGGGGATCCACCAGCGCTGCTGGGAGTAGATGAGGTTGTCGATGAACTCGCGGGTGAGCGCGCGCTCGTCGAGGTCCTCCATCTGGGCCAGCGACTCGTTCGTGCCGTCGCCGGTGAACTGACCCTCCTGCCGGTCCGGACTGTCCTCGTAGGCCTGCTGCCCGGCGAACAGCGCGGAGCGTTCCAGCAGCGAGAAGACGGCGTTGAGTTCGCTGTCGCTCGAGGTGAACGTGGCCGCGTCATCAGTTGAGACATCGGCCGTGCCGTCGGTCCCGGTCGCCGGAGCGCCGCTGAAGACCGACGACGGGTTCCAGGCCGTCGCGGTGTCCTGGTAGCCCGGCACGTCGGCGGCGATGTCCGGCCCGCCGTCGTTGCGCACCCCGGGATCGTCCGCGCCCGACCCGACCTGCGAGGCCGAGTTGTACTGCTCGACGGCCCAGATGTCGTTCTTGGTGAGCGGCCGGCCGCCATCGGACTGGGTTCCGTCGTCGATCTGCAGGTACCGCCAGCCCATCGGTCCGTAGAATCCCGTGGTCTCGCCGGGTGTCCCGCTCTGCGTGTAGTAGAAGTCCAGGTTGGTTGTCTGGCTGTCGAGCGTGTCGGTGCCGGCCCGGCTCCCCTGCACCCAGACCCCGGCGGCGTGGCTCTGCTTAAGCGGCGTGGCCAGTCCGACCGTAGCGGTGCCGCCGGCGTTGTCGGTGATGCTGGTGATCGTGTCGGTCTCCGGATGACCGGCGCCGTACCCGTCGGCCGGGGCGTCGACCGTGACCGGGTCCCCGACGGCGAAACCGGGGCCGCCGCCGGATTTGCCGGTGCCCGCGGTGCCGGTGCCGTTGAAGTCGGGGTAACTCGACGTGTCGTTCACGGTAATGCTGGTCGCGCCGGCCGTGGCCGCGGCGGTGGTCACGGTGCCGGCCAGCCGGTAGCTGCCCGTCAGCGTGACCTGGTTGCCCTGCTGCGCGCTCGTCGCGCCGGGGAACCGGACGACCGGCACACCGACGAACGCGTAGCCGAAGTCGGCCTCCACGGTGCCGTCGGGCAAGGTCCGGACGGACACCGGATGCACGATCTTGTAGGTGACCGGCGCCTGCAGCGGGATCAGGTTGGTGAATCCGCACGGGGTGGACAGCACGGGCGTGGCGGTCGCCGTCCCGGGGGGAGCGGGCGCGACGTTGTGGCCGGTAGGTTCGGAATAGTTGCCGCAGTCGGGTGGATTAGGCAACGGCGCAGTCCCCATCACGACGCCGGGCATCCACTCTTGCCCGTACCGATAGTTGGCTTGATCCCAGCCAGCTAGTCCCTGGGCATTCTGTCCGCTGTAGTACTCGACGTAGTCGCCCGCGCCCTGCGAGCTGCGGACGGTCGCGGAGGTGTTCAGCTCGGCGGTGTCCTTGGTGACCATCCAGCTGCCGTTGGACACGAAGGTCTGCTCGCCGCCGCCCGCGTAGTCGACGACGATCTTGGCGAGCAGCCCCGATGGCCCGTTCTCGCTGGTCACGGAGGTTCCGCTGGGCTGGTCGGCGGGCAGCGGGCGGGTCAGCGTCACGGTGTCGCCGCTGATCGAGGCGATGGTGTCGGTGGTGAAGCCGCCGGTGCCGGTGCCGGTGCCGCCGGTGCCGGTGCCGCCGGTGCCCGGCAGGCTAGGCGTGCCGAAGCCGAGCGTCTCGCCCGCGTACCAGTCGTAGTTGGCGCCGCAGAACTCCGCCGACCTCGTGGGGGCGGACTGGCAGGTGCTGGCGGTGGAGGCGCTGACGGTGATGGTGGTCGCGCCCGCGGGAGCGTCGGCGGCCAGCGTGGTGGGGTAGGGCTGCGGGCCTTCCGGATGGGCCTCGCCGACCGCCCAGTCCGCGTACAGGACCCCGATCGCGAGCTGGTTCCTGGCACTGCCCCCGGCCCGCTGGGCGGCGCGTGCCTGCGTGGTGATGTCCTCGGCGTCGTAGTAGTTCTCGCCCGCCGTCTGGTAGTCGTCCTGAGTGTCGATGACCTGGCCGTTGACGTGCAGCTGCCAGCGCATCGGGGCGGCGAGGTAGACGACCGCCCGCGTGATGTCGCCGTTGCCGAGGGCGAACTGATTCCGGGCGAGGGTGTAGTCGATCGTCTCGTCGTTCCCGGTGGTGGGCCTGCGGATCCACTGCGCGCCGGACCACTGGCTGTCGGACAGGCCCATGCCGAAGCTCGCGGTCGCCGACGGGCTCGGCTGGCCCTGCCGGTTCCAGGTGGTGACGGTCCAGTCGTAGTCGCCGCCGCCGTCGAGTTGCGGGCCCTGGTAGGGAACGTACTCTTCCTGGCTGGAAGCCACCTTGCCGCTGTCCCAGACCTGCGCGCCGGTGAGCCCGTTGCGCACCACGATCCGGTAGGCCGTCTGCGTCTCGTCGCCGGCCGCGTCCTGCGGCAGCCAGCCGAACTGCGGCGAACCGGTCACGTCGAGGGGCTGGGTCAGGTCGTTGATGGTGAGGTGGGCTGGTGCCCGCGCGGTGTCCGGCGCGTCGGCCGCGTGCGCGCTGCCCGCGCTCAGCCCGGCCCCGGCCGCGCTCCCCGCGACAAGCAGGACAGCGGCACACCAAGTCACAGGCGTCTTCCTGTGTCGCACATGTTTCATCATGGTCTACCCTCGCTCAGCACACATGACACGACACATAGCGGCGTCATCGAACATGAGCCTAAAGATGGAACCGCCCTCGGGCTAGGTCCCGGCGCGAGGTTGTCCGGACCCGGCCACGCCCACCCCGATCGCTCGCGCCCCGCCCCGCTCCCGCCCCGCTCCCGCCCCACGCGTCCCGCTCCCGCCCCGCTCCGCCCCACGCGCCCCGCTCCCGGCCCCCCACGCGCCCCGCGGCCAGCCGGCCCAAATACGCATTCGCGCACGCTATAGCAGGCTCTTATGCGCATTCGCGCACGCTCGGCAGCCGGCCCGAATGCGCATAAGAGCACGTGGACGGGGATGCGGAGGGGCGCGCCAGTGCCATTCGCCGATGGCCGTGCGGCCTAGCCGGGCAGGCGGAAGCGGGGGAGAGACGACGGTACCAGCAGCAGCGCGCCGAGGACTCCGCCGAGCACCGCGATCCACAGAGCGGGCCGAAGCCCGAGGGCCGACCCGAGCAGGCCGCCGAGCAGGGCCCCGGCCGGCCGCGTGCCGTAGTTGATGGCCTGGAATGCGCCGCCGACCCGGGAACGGACGTTGTCCGGGATCACGGCCGCGAAGATCGAGCCGATGCTGATGTCCAGCATCATCACCCCGAATCCGCTGAGGAACTCCGCGCCGAACAGCATCGCCAGGATCACCGGACCGCCATGCGCGTGCGGCCCCGGGACGGGCGCGAGCGGGATGAGCGCCAGCGGCACGGTGAACGCGAACGTCCCCGCGACGTAGGCCAGGCCGACCCCGGTTCGCCTCGCGATCCGCTTGGTGACAAATGAGCCGAGCACGCCGCCCACCGCGCCGCACCCGAGGACCACGCCGAGCAGGCCAGGCGAAACGTGCAGTACACGCAGCACGTACAACGTGAACAAGGCGAAGTACATCATGTTGAAGAAGTTGACCACCGCGATGCCGATCAGCGAAGCCCGCACGATGGGCGACCGGGCGATGAATTTCAGGCCCTCGCCGGCTCCGCCTGATCCGTTTGACGCCGGCGGTTCCGCCGGTCGGATCCGGCGGAGGAAGAACGCCGAGCCGAGGAACGAGAGAGCGTCGGCGACGATCGCGAACGGGGCGCTCAGCAACTGGACGAGCAGGCCGCCAAACGACGGCCCGCCGACGAACGAGAGCGCCCGGCTGCCGTAGATCAGCGACTGCCCGTCCACGTACGCGGACTCCGGCACGATCGAGACGAACAGGGTGTTATCGGCCACGTTGAACACGATCGACAGAGTGCCCGCCGCGAAGATCACGACATAGAGCTGCCACAGTGCCAGCACGTGCAGTGCCCAGCACGCCGGTATGACGGCGAGCAGCAAGAAGCGCCCGAGATCACACGCGATCATCGCCTGCCGCCGCCGTCCGCGCCGGTCCACCCACGCACCGGCGTGGACGCCGAACAGCAGGCTCGGCAGCCACTCCAGTGCCGTCAGGTATCCCATCGACGCGGTCCCGGCATGCAGGGCGAGTACGGCGGTGACCGGCACCGCGAAGGATGACACCTGGTCGCCGAACATCGACACCGTAGATGCGGTCCAGTACCGCCGGAACACGGCATCCCGCAGCAGTGGCGGGACGAGACGCTTGCTGATGCCAGATATCCGGCCCGCCCGGCCGGGCTCGCGCGTACCCGGCGTTTCCTGGACGGCGCTCATTCCGGGCTCATTCCGGGGTCATTCCGGGCCCATTTCCGGGCCGCCGAGTACCAGGTCAGGGAAGGCGATGTGGAGGTAGGTAACGGCCCGGGCACCGGCCGGCCGCAGTTCGGGCCGGACGAAGCGCTCGAAGTATTTGTCGGTCACCGCGACCGTTTCGCGACCGATCTCGACGAGCTCTTCGGCGGTGATCCACAGGATCCGGTCCCCGAGGAACGCCGCTTCCCGCCATTCCGCCGGCTCGCTCCCGCTGGCTTCGAGCCAGCGGGTGAGCTTGTAAAAGTACGCCTCGGCGAGCGATTCCGACAGCATGCCTGCGGCCGCGTCCCCTTCCGGCGTGCCGGGCACGGGATCCCAGCTCGTCGACGTGGTAGTCGCGCGCCAGGGCTTCTCCCGGCCGGTGCCACCCTCCGCTTCCTCGACCAGGCCGTACTTGGCGAGCTGGCGGAAATGGAAGGAACATGTCCCGGACGACTCGCCGGTCAGCCGCGCGGCCTTCGTCGCGGTCAGCGGGCCGCGCACGCGCAGCAGCCCGATCAACGCCATCCGGACTGGGTGCGCGTACGCCCGCAGCGCCTTCGGATCAGTCAGGCGCGCAACAGTGCGCCCCGGCACCTCATGCTCGCGTTCACGCGGCTCGTCGTCATGCTTTTCGCCCACGAAGCAAAGCTATCTTTGCAAAGATAGCTTTGCAATGCCCCAGATGAGTGCGGCCTATCTGGCGTCGACGCTGGCGACGCCTGTGTTTGAGTCTCGGTCCAGGTGCTCGTACGCGCTTTTGGGCCGGCTGCCGGGCGTGCTCGAATGCGCGATTGAGCCCGCTATGGCGTGCTCGAATGCGCATTTGGGCCGGCTGCCCGCGGGACGCGTGGGGCGGGCGCGCCGGGACGGGGCGGGAGCGCCGGGGCGGCGGCGGGAGCGCGGGGTCAGGGGGGGGGAGG
>Ga0210389_10000233_pt1 | contig 56962 bp, 37 predicted proteins | sample IncBWH28OmetaG_FD_160127 | JGI IMG/M metagenome (GOLD analysis project Ga0210389, IMG submission 160127) | Forest soil microbial communities from Barre Woods Harvard Forest LTER site, Petersham, Massachusetts, United States - Inc-BW-H-28-O ... | reverse complement strand
CGCGTTAATCCAACCCGAGAGCCGACAGGCTTTTGCGCGTTTGCTGGCTCAAGGCTGGACTGACGCGATGCGGAAGCTACATCCGGACGGCCCGCTCTGGACATTCTGGGATTACAAATTTGAACGGTGGCAGAAGGACAAAGGCATGCGACTCGATCACTTTCTGCTCTCACCGAATTTGTCGGACCGGCTCGTGGACGGCGGTGTTGATCGATGGGCGCGTGGGCAGGAAAACGCGAGCGACCATGCCCCAACATGGATCATGCTCGATCTCTAGACCAGAGTCGAGGTTCCAGCCAGCGTTTTGTGGGCTGACCGCTCCCAGCAGCGTAAAGAGCTGCCTCTTCCCGCCCGCCTATGCATTCGTGTCAATTCGCATTCGCAATTTGACGCAGTGCACTCGTCAGCAGATCTTTCCTCGCCGCTGCTGAGTGTTACGTAAACCATTCGCGATTGCATTCGCCCTTGCAAATAGCCAATCTCGCCATTGTCGATTATCATCGATTGTGAAAATAGCACGGAACGCTATTTTCGCGCCCTAGGAAGGTAGATGAGCCCATTACCAGCATTGGAACCAATCCGTTATCCGCCCCGCTGACGGACGCGGTGATCGCTGCCCTCGCCAGATTGGTGGACGATTCCCAATCTCCAACAGGTAGTCGCCAGCCCAGCCATTCGGAGATCGAAGACCAGTTCCGCCGTGCGGATTTGCTCGACGCCGATCCTGGCCGCGTACTTGGACGGCCCGTCGGGAAAGCAAAGCGAGTACGTGGGATTCTGCAATGGGCAATTGAGCATGACATTGAAAAGGGCGAAAGGCTGGTCTACCTTGTCGTCGCCCTCGTTCGTGGAGTAGGAGGATTCCGCGAGGGGTCCAGCAATTTCGTCGGCTTGGAACCCATTCAGGACCTCCGCGAGGCATTCGACAGCGAGGGCTACCACCTTTCGGAGACTGGCGAGCTAGTACCCGTTGTCCTCGACACACTTCAGGGCATGGAATTAACGGATGCACTTCGGGCATACGTTCGTCGCGCCAGGCGGGGCGTCCTTGACGCAGCGCTTATCACTGGCACTGGCAAGGACCTTGTCGAAGCAGTTGCAGCACACGTTCTGGTTGTACGATTCGGTGAATACTCTCACCAAGACAATTTCCCCACTCTAGTTGGTCAGGCTTTCGTTGCAGTTGGTCTGTGTGCAGTGAAGAAAACTGGTCTTGCTGCGCAGGAACAGATGGACCTGGCGTTGTACGAACTCGCGTGTGCTGTTAACCGGCTTCGAAATCGAGAGGGAACGGGACACGGTCGGCCCTTTCTACCCACGGTTACTCCAACGCAGGCACGTGCGGCGGTACAGAGCATGGGGTTGGTGGCGGCACGACTGCTGGACGCGCTGTCCTAATCAGAGGTGAAGAATGGCGTGGTCGATTCTGCCTTTTGGAAAACATAAGGGGAAGACATTACCGCAGATTGTGTTTACTGACCCTGACTGGTTTTTCTGGGCGATGGAAGAGAATGTGTTCAAGGGACCGTTGAAGCGGGAAGCGTAAAGAATCGATGCGAGAGCTCGCGCTATTCGGATACCCAACAACAGCGCTGGTAACCTAGAAGCAGAGTACCTTGTGCATCCGCCCACTGGAAAGTTCGGGAACATGGAAATTGTCCCGGCTAGGCGACCGCTGCATGAGGGCTCAAGCCCAGCATTCCGAAAGGATGTGATTGATTTGAGCATGCCACGCAACATTGCATCTTACGACAAACTAGGTTGCAGGACCTTGGTCGCGTCTGCGAAGAGCATACTGTTTGGTAGCACTTCGACTCGTATGACGAAGGAGCGATGCGAGGCATTTTTCGACAATCCAGCGAATTTCACGGTATGAAACCGTGCCGGAACCCAGCCTGCGCTATCGCCCTGCGCCGCTTCTGGGACCCACAGTCCTAGTGATTAATACTTGGTGCTTTTCGCTACTGAGACGTGGGTAGTGTGAGCCATCCGTTTCAATCAGCGAATAGGTTCGGATACGCGTATTCTTATTGCGATGAAAGTCAATCTTACTTATCGCGTTACCATCCGACCGTCGGGACGCGTGCTGCGAATCCGAATTCGCCGTGAGGACGGACTGTCCATCGTTCTTCTGTTTCGGAACCCCGGGCATTTTGAGGCCATGGCACAACAGGCGAACCTCTCTGTAACGGCTCTTCAAGCTCTAGAGGACGACGTAGCAGTACTTGCGCAAATGAGTGAATCAAGCCTCACCCGAGAAAATCTTGAACTTGGTCCAGAAGAGCTTCAGCGTTTGGGTGCTACCGAGTGGAGCGACGCCCAGGAGTTCAATTTGAGTTTTAAGAGAACCAGTGGGGGGGACGAACTGCGTATCACGGCACGCGAGGTCAATCCTCGCCCGGGCTTGATGCCCTTGAACGTCCACGCTGTAATCCCCAAGGGAGAGTTTCAGAGCTTTATGTCCAGGATAAGCATGGATCCAAGCGAAGTTCGTGATGCCAATATGTACGGAAGTCAAAGCGGCAGACGAATCAATGAGGATGAAGTTGAAAGCCTGTTTGACGCAATCGCTCATGTCTAGGCTACCTCGACTGAGAGCCAGGCAAGCAAGCACGATTTCGGAAGAAAGTCCGGCAAAGTGTTCTTGCGCTCATACTTCTTCTTCCGCCATCACGTCTTTACCGGAGCGGACCACATTGATGGCGGCGGCGCCGATCGAGTTCTTGATATGCACTCCGTAATACTTCTCGATCATTCCGACACTCGTGCGGCAATTCTTAGCGATTTGGTAGATGTTGGCTCCCTCCATTAACCGCATGCTGACATCCGTTTCCCGCAGCGCATCCTCATGGCTTCACAATCGACATCATGCAGCAGGGCGGTTCAAGCGGGTCTCCGATCTTCCGAGTCGCTGATGGCAGCGTAATAGGTATGATGAGCAGCGGAGTGATCGAAGGGAAGATGGCGCAATCAGAGCATGCGAGTCTCGTCTATACCTGAACACAAACATCGGAATCGCAGAACCGTCAGGCATCGTCCAGACTGCGTTGGACGAACTCAGCAAACATATGCCCAAGCCTGATCCTTCGGTCCTGACTCTTGCAGCACTGAGAGCAAAGCATCCACTCGGAGCGATTCCACAGGATTTGACTTGGGCTTCTTGGCGCGTTTAGGTGATGCTGTCGTTCGTGCGTGTCGGGCCTGGTGTATTACGGTCACTTCAAAGTCGGGGAAACCTCATACAAGTGGCAATCTCGAGCCAAAGCTGGCAGGGAGTCAGCTAGGAAGGTTTAGAGACTAGACGCAGCACGTAAGACCCGGACCATCGCGGGAGAGTGCGTAATCAGAGAGCAAGCCACAACAACCGATCAACCTTCCATTCGCCGTGATGTTTTCCTATATAAACCATCAACACGTCATGATTGAGTCGCTGAAAGCTGAACACTCCGATGTACTCGGGCCATCCCACGTGCTGTTGACGGAGCTGAATACGGCTGATTCCGAGCTGATTTGCCTTCCTTAACAAGTAAGGTCGGTCCGTCTGTTTTACTTCCGGCCACCGAGCTGTTCGTATCGCGCTCTCCACCGATTCGAACTTTACAAGCGTCTCTTTCGAACTCTCTGCTGTCGCCGGGTGGGCAGAGGATACAGCAATGATTCCGTGTCCGCGCGCGTTTACTAGTCCGTGATCCTCGACCAGCCAAGACCTCAACATGTCTTCAGGGCTTGCTGCCTGAGTTATCGGGACGTGCATCTCCATCATTTGATAGCGAAAGCCTCGCAAATCGATGTGCTTGCCGGCATCAGAAAACCCCTGATCCACTATCCATCTCTTGAGGAACTCGTAGAAGAAGTAATCCACATCCGTATCATCTGAGTGCCTAGTCCGAAGAACCTCCCGGATGGCAAGAATCATCTCCGCAGGAACATCCACGACTACATCCTTCAACCGACCAAAGATGTTGCGGTGAACATTGGAACAATCGGGGGCTTCACTTGTTCGGTTTGTCTCCGTCTCAGGTAAATCCAGTGAACTTGTCAGATTGCCCCTGCCATATTCTTCGAAGGGAACGTTAGGGTCTCCCCTGAACCAAGCCTCCTTTGCCTGTTTACTTGCAGCCCGTGCAAATGCTTCGACTCTAGGTTTGAGATCGTTCCAGTTTGCTGGCGCGCGCACTTTGAGGTCGGGACGGTGTGAGAGATAGTCTGTAAGATAGGAGTACACACTGTCGGCCATTTTGATTGTGTCGTCCTCATGCAAATACGTCAGATCCGCGTCGTGCGAATACCATCCGCCTCGTAAACACGGGTGCCCGTAAGACAACTGAGGCCGGAGCTCGTAAATGGGCTGAAAAGGAATACCCGGTTCGCCCTGATGCGACCACGAATCCTGTAGGGGATGCAACGATACGCCAAGGTCCCACAACTGACCCGCTTTGCCTCCTCCATCGGTGGAACTATTTATCGCATTCCTGATTCCCCTAACGGCAGCAGCGCTAGCCGGCTCGACTGTACGATCTTTAGCGGCGGCTGGCTCCACGGTATCCGATGGAAAATGGTTCTTTCTTACGAAGTTAGAGTCAGTCACATCGTTTCGAATCAGGATATGCACAACCGCCCATGGCGCTGGCACGGCACTCCCTTCGTCTAGTGATTGGTCGGCTGCGGCGATCTGCTGAGCATCCGCCGTTGAAAAGCCCGCCTCTCGGGCTAGCCAATAAGTCAGACCGTAGTGCACGTCGGCCTCGAATCCATAACTTGGAGTGGCTACTAAGATTGCAAGCAACAGAGCCAATTGCCTGGGCATAAGCGCACCAACCTTTGAGAGAGATATTCCCAGCCGGACCTTCTACTGGGCGTAAATGCTGCTTTGCACCTTCGGGCGAGCTCGCCGCAGGAGGTATCCCGAGATTGTCTTCTTGAGATACGAGCCGATTCAGTCGCTGCCATGAATGGACGATGGGCAGGCCGTACCACTGATACATCCATTGATCCAGTCAGAAAAAAACGAGACACGCGCATATACGGTCGGGTTTCTGGCGGGGCATCCACCCGCCGGATAGGTCCAGCTGACTATACCCTCAACATATTGACTGGAAGTCGAACTTGGAGGTGTCGAAGATGATGTTTGGGGAATTGGCTTCATCGCGAGTGGGCCTCCGCTGTCTCCGGAACACGCGTCGGCAGGAGATGCTGAGGCGCAGACCATGTCTTGCGAATTTATGACTCCACTCCCGTAAGACTTGGCGCAAGCCGCGTCAGGCACAATCCGCACCGTACCGTACTGCAAAGGATCTGATAACGCGTTTGGATCAGTGCTTGTACGTCCCCATCCACTGATAGTCCCAAGACTGGATTTTATGAGACTTGGTTCGATTGGTTTTTGCGCCATCTGGATTGTTCCGACATCCGAGCCGGAAGGTGCCGGGTTTAGCTGCAGGAGAGCCATATCACCGTCGAGTATTGGACCGTATTTTGTGTCGATTACTTTATAGCCTGGATACCGAAACAGTTTTGCGACGGTCGACCAACAATTACAGTTTGGCTGACTGGACTCCGAAAGCTGAAGCTGTCCCGTGTATACCTGAATCTCTAACGGAGTTGAATCTTCATCAAAGCAATGACCGGCGGTCAACACCCAGTCAGGGGCGATAAGAGCTCCTCCACACCTGTAACCTCTATCTGCAAATGGCACATAATTAGCCAAGACGATGCCGACTTGGTAGGGAAACTGTCCCGCAACAGCATTGCTCCCATGCCATACCAAACCCAGACTGGGCGAGGAAGCGGCGAGCTTCGCCTGTCGAGTTGTGGTCGCCAGAAGGGAAACGGCGTTATCGGTTCCGTTTTGCGACGGATTGGATTCTATGAAACGTCCAATGCTCTGAGCTTGAGCGATTAGCTCTAATGCTTGGAGATTTGTTCCCGGAGTGCGTTTCTCAAGTTCAGGAGGGTGACGAAGCTTTTCAAGAGCGGCTTGAACGCTCTCTCGCTGGCCCCCTTTATTCGACGCAACATGAGACTTCCGATACTCGTGAAACGTCCACGCCGCTAGGGCCAAAGTCCAGCACACCAGAAAAACTTCTAAGAGCCTTCGCATGAGTTCCTTTCTCAATGCCAGCTTCGAAACAAGTGGCAAATATGACCTTGCTGTCCTGGCGTAAAGCACACGGGCGACCGAGCCAACGTGTAGAGTCGCCACAATCGCGTATACTGCTCACAGATGTGAAGCGACTGAGCAATTGTTTTTCCCTTTCCGGCGCAATGAGACTTGAGCAACTAGTCACGATTGTTTTAATCGCTTTGATCTGTGCCGGCGTTAGTCCTGCTCAGAACGATAAACCCCCCGGAGACTCCGAAACGATCTCCGGTCACGTGTCAACACTGGGACTCGATGCCTTGCCCTGGCATAGCAACATTCATATCTACATTCAGGATGACAGTGCCCGACGTCCAGATGCCCCCCCCGTTATAATCGCGGAAAAGACCATTGTCACCGAAGGCGAGCAAATTCCGCTTCCATTTTCCATCTCTATTCCTTCAAGCAAGATCGAATCAAAACATCAATATTCAATATGTGCCGGCATTAGCATCACTGCCAAACCAATGTTCACTTGTGACAAGCCCGTCTTATTACATCTCCAAAAGTCACCTAAGCCCGTTCAAATCATGGTGAGACGATTGCCGTGACTTCTGTACCAGGTTTGAATCTTGACAGTCGGCCGTCTGAAATGCACATATAGAGTCCGGACCACCGTTCTATGGAATTAGACTCTGGATGAACCCCGTGATGTTAAACGTGAATCCTGCAAAGCCACCTGCTCGAAACTTTTGCTGTTGCAATGTAGCATCTGTTGGTGAAACGCTTGTCACTCTTGCAACACTTGCGCCATAGAACAATTGTAGATTCCTTACAAGGAACTCGCTGCTAAAGCCGACATAGTAGTTCGTCGTAGGGGACTGCAACGAGAACGCCAAAGTTGCTCCTGGTATGAAGTCTCTACGACGAAAAGGCCTCTCTGCATCCATACCTTTTCCAAAATATGCAGTGACTGCCAATACAGGGTCGACTATGGGGACACCGCGGCTTGCCTTGTACATCGCAAGAGTTGTTCCACTAGCAGGAATGGTGAGTATGTTGGGCGTTCTTATAGTGCTGGCTATTACTCCCGAAGCGAGGTTGAACCGGCTAAGTGCATGTACCTGCGGATAGGTATAATTCAATAGCGCAACCGTCAGATCGCTTGGCGGTGTACCGGCGCTCACGGAAGCGGGGAGCACGGCTCCAATGTCTTGCCACCTCACTTGAGGATCATTGCCGCCATTCTCAGATGTGGACTTCGGAGCGGGAACATTGAATGGCGGTTCTGTCTTACCAGAAACTCCCGCTTGAATAGCTGAATAGTAGTGCCCTGAAGGCGCATACAGCGTGGTGTCGCCAACAAAGAACGGCGTCAGGGGAGCCCACGCCTTTAGCTTTGTATTGGTCGGAAGTGACGTGCCGGCATCTACCCAAGTTAAGAGAGTGTGTTCGGTCACAGTTCCCGGAGTGGCTGGAAAAGGGGGAGCGCTTGGGCCGCTGACGCCATCAGTCTGGGCGCGGTAATAGTAGCCATTACCAGGAGTCGGGGGTGTGACCAGAGAATTCTGCGAATACGCAATGCCTTGTTGCCAAGCCGGTGTCGTCGCCGGATTCACAACGGTCAGGCCCATATTCTTCCACGTGACAGTACCGTCGGGGACTGTGTCGCCTACCTTGGTCGGGAATGCCGGCGGACCAGAGGCGGTTGTGCCAGATACCGCCCCACCTTTAGTTTGCGCCTGATAGTAGTATCCGTTCGCGGGAGCGGGAACTACGAAGGCATCTTTCGCAACGGGCATATTCTTTTGCCAGGTAGGAGGCGTTGGACTGACGGCTGTCAATCCGACAAAAACCCACGTTAGGCCATCGGCGTTTCCGTCGTATACGAGTGCTCCTTCACCAGTTGGAAATGTGGGCTCAGTCGTTCCGCTAGTGCCGTCATTTAAGGCCTGATAGTAGTTCCCATTGGGGGATGTAGGGGTGACATTTTCTCCCTTGGAATGCATTCCTTTTGTCCACGATAAGGGTGCCGGTACAGGGGCCGGATTCGCGGAGCCCCTGTTAATCCAGTAAACTCCGGTTCCATCTTCAAAGAGTGGCAGTGGCACTGCGGCAGCATCAAATTGAGGAGCGGGCGAAGAGTTGGAAATACCGCTGTTTAATGCCACATAGTAATGCCCGTTAGTTGTCCGACCATCACTAGAAATCACGATGCTGCCCGCAGGGTAAAACGTATCATTCTCCCACGGAAGTGCTGGCGCAACTGGCGTGTATACCAGATTGACTGTGACGGTCGGGATGGTATCGCCAGGTAGCGGGTTGGGCCATGTTAAGAAGTAAGGCTTCCTGGTTCTGACAAGCTCATTGCTTAAGCCTAATTCCGGACCCGATGCGCTTCCCGCCGTGAGACTAGGCCGTATTGGAGTCGGATTCAGCGATGCCCCTTGTTGGTTTGTAACATTCATGTTGATGAGCTTTACTCTTTGCAGGAGTGCCGAAGGCAGTTCGCTTGTGTCGATAACGAGAACCAGGATGTTGTTCATTAAAAGTGGAGTGACAGCAGAGACGTTACTACACTTCGCGTTGACGTTGGCGTTCCAGACGTCTTTTCCGAGATCATTCCATCCTACGAGGGAGTCCTCAAGTTTCCCACCGTCTGTTGGGAAGTTGGGCGGATCTGAGGCGGAAATGCCGTCGTCTTGAGCTTCGTAATAGTGGTTTGTTTGTGATGGGTAGACGACGTGACTACCCTTTAAATATAAGTATTCTGGCTGCCATTCATGCGCGTCATCAGGAACACTGGTACCCATGTCTTTCCATAAAAGACCCTGTCTGTTCGTAGGAGGATTGGACAACGACGGCTGCGGTATTGCTCGAAGATAGTATTTGCCAATCGGTGGTGGCGCTGGAATTGAAACAATGATGTCGAACGGGTAGGGTGTATATGGCTCCCAATTGTGTGCATTCGACCGCGGTTGTGAACCCAAGAACCTCCATGAAAGACTGTGGGTCTCGCCAAGAACAACCCCAATCGATGGGTTATTCGGCACGCTTGGTGGCGTGGGGCCACTCCGCCCTTTCAGGACTGCCTCGTAATAGTGGCCGTTTTGGGAAACGCCCGCTACCTCTCCGTCTTTATAACGCGTCTCCTGTTTCCATGCTGGAGGCGGAATCTGTGGTTCGAAAATGAAGGGTTGCGTTCCGCTATTAGCAGGAACAAGCTTGTAGCACAAAAGCACGAGCTGATCTTGGAGTTCCTTGGGATTCCGTAATCCAAGCTGCGTGAAATCAGGGGCGACTAAAGCACGATCCCAAGATTCTCTCGCAAAAGAGATTCCTTGGAGGCCAGAGCTAGGACCACCCGACGCACTTGTCGGAGACGGGGCGTTAGGGGTTGGCGTAGTTGCCGATTGGCTTGGAGCGCCAGGTTTTTGAGCCACTAGAGTTGCATTGCACAGAAAGACACCCAAAACTAGAAGCGCAACAGAAGAAGCCAGATCACTGGTCAACGTACCAGACACACTCAAATAGTTGACAGCGTGAACCGGGCGCGAAGTTGGCGACCTTGTTTGCACGAGGGGACCTCCAAAATGATTCACATGCCCCCTCAAACATGTGAACGCATCTCTGACCAATGCTAGTGGCTCACAAAATCGCGCGAAGTATCTCAGACAAAAGCTGCTATGTCAATGTTATTCCACGGCACAGAGTCGCACATGCTAATTCGAGTAAGAACAATAGAGGGAGAAGTGCTCTCGCGTTGTCGCCTTCGTATTAGATAGACGATATAAAAACGGTGTGCGCGAATTGTTACAGTTTCCGAACAAGTTGAGTTTATTAACAGCAGCCCCTTTACACACATGGAGGACTATATCCCATGTGTCATTGGAGTTAGCGCTATCGGCTTTGTTACGATTTCCGAACGCGACGCTTTGGCACATAACAATCGCCTAGGAATGCCAACTCGTAGATTGCACGCTGCGTGAGGTGGTATTAGCATGAGCCGTTCTTAGAACCGCCGCCAACTAGAGTGTGTATGCTCAAACTGTGAGGAGCAGCCGAGATGTCGAGAATGGTCGAGTTTTCTACAGCGAAGGGGCATGTGTATGTCGAAGTCGACGACTCAGATGTCCTCCTTGGGGAAGTCCTCGCCGCGAACGAATCAGGAGTGACGACCAAAGCCAAGAAGACATTCGAAGAGGCACTTCAATCGGCTAAGCCAGGAACAGAAGAAGCGCTGGCCTTGATTACGGATCTGATCAAGAAGCCGGCTGAAACAGAAATAGAATTCGGTCTCAATATCGATGCTGCCGCAGGGGCTGTTTTCGCAAAAGCTGGTGGTGAGGCGACTTTCAGCATCAAGCTCACTTGGAAGTGAAAGCATATGATTGTCGAGAATTGCATCGTAGGAATTGGTCCCCAAGGAAGCGTGCCTGTCGGTGCGGGATTTCTTGTTACCGAGAATCACGTAATCACATGCGCACACGTTGTAAACGTGTCGTCTGGGTACGCCGAGGACTGCCAGGATCAACCTGCGGACCCGGTGAGCGTGATGTTCTTCGCGGATGACAGCGGTACTCCAATTCTAGCGAAGGTCGAAAAAAAGGAACATTGGCGCCCCCCTCTGCCCGATGGTAAACCAACCTCATCGCAAGACATGGCAATCTTGACCTTGGAAGGGGCGGTTCCCATGGAGGCGGTTAGCGCTCCGCTACGCGAACGATACCCTCTTTTGGACAAGGCATTTTCTGTTTCAGGGTTTCCGGCTGGATGGACTATTGGTGAAGGACAGAGCGGCATCATCGGAGAGCGTGATGCCGTTGGTAGATATGCACTCCTCGAAGGCAAGGCGACAAAGCGCCTGTTTTTGCGAGCTGGTTACAGTGGAGCACCAGTCAGGATCGAGAGTGCTCTTAACAAAGGTGCTGTAGGAATTGTCGGCATGATAGTTGCGGCACGTACAGATGACCAGGACAAGACTGCATACATGATTGCCACCGAAGATTTGGCAAAATTCGTATCCCAATTAGACCACGTCAATGTGCGCAACGGGATTGTGGACGACTTCCCGCACATCAGGCAGATTGACAAGCATCTGAGGGAGACCGTTCTCAAGACCAGAACGGGGCCTCCATTTGATTTGCGGATCACAACGTGCGACAGCGTCGAAGCCATCGCCCAGTTGTTTCGAAAAGACCCGGAACCCCGTTATGGGGCGCTCGCTTGGAATCCCGACCGATTGCTCAACGAAGACGGTCCACACCTTTTGCTCTTACAGTCGCCAGGCGGTGCCGGAAAATCCAACTTTTTGGTTGACGTTGTAACAACCGCTGTTTCAAGAGGCATGGTCCCATTCTTCTTGGATGCGACCAAAGCGCGGGAGAAAATTGACCCGGCATCGGCAAGCCTGAAGGTTCTTCTTGAAAACTTAACTGTTGGAGGTGGACTTGAGGATTTCCAAAAGGCCCGAGAACACGTCGGAAAAGAGCGTGTTGTTCTTCTTGCAGATCGTTTGAATGAAAACCCGGAACAAGCCATGAATTTGCTGAAGGCAATTATCCGAAGCGCGGAGTCTGAGGCAACAGGTACGATCGTTATCGTTACCGACCGAGTAAAGGATCGGGGAGAGGTCTCTCAATTCGAGCGCGCTACAATGTTGCCGCTTCCCTTGAACGAAATTGAAGAGCATCTTTCGGCGAAACCCTCTGGTACAAACGCGAAGCTGCTAGCGATGCCTTTCTTTCTGGAAATGCAGCTACGGGTTGGTGGCGTCGGCTCCTTTCTAATCCGATCTGAAATGTTTACGGAGTTCCTTCGTGTCCACGCTGACATAACCGGCCCAGTTTTGCCACGACTCGCGGAGAGTGCCTTTAATGCGTATAAGGAGTGCAGTAGCACCGTTATCCCCCTCGATACATGGATGGGACTGATGAAAAAGTACGGCGTCCCTGACGCCGTGTGGCCGAAAGTACTCGACGGTGCGATGTTGCAATATAAAATAAACGCTATAGAAGAAGTCGTGGAATTCAGGCACCAGCTGCTGCATGATTTTCTGGCTGGAACGCACCTCGCGAACGGGGGACAGGCGTTCTGGCGAGCACCCAATTTTGACACCGCGACACTCGATACTCAATCTTTCGACGGTATCGAGTTTGCAGCGGAACAACTTGGCGCGAATGCCACCGAGTTCCTCATTCAAGTTTATGACTGGAACTGGCTGGGGGTTCTGGAGACGGTAAGAAATCTTGATGCGGGCCGCCACGGTGGTGAATCTCACATTTCTCCGGAATTCAAGGACGCATTGTATTTCCTCAATGCCATGCGTCTTTTCGATTGTTTTGAAGATTCACGCAAGAGGACGAGGTCTATCATTGCAGACGTTCGTACCACAACCGGTGCTGATCTAGATTCCGTTCGGAGTTTTGCAGACCTTCGTAAATTGCTTGAAGCATCATACAAGCCGACGGAAACGTATTTCACGCAATGGAAGGCGTTCTTCTTGCGTGATGACGCGCACCCTGTATCCATCTCGGAACTCTCCGTTCTTTGGAGCGACCCATTCATGTCCTGGACAGCAACCAGGATCTTCCGTCAGTTGCGTTTGGATGGCTCTGTTCCCGGTTTCGTGCAGATGATGTACGGAAGCATAAAGAGCACGGGCGGTGATCGAGCTGAAGCGGTGGGTGCGCGATGGAGGTTTGTTCATCTGTTGGGAGTAATAAAAGATCCATCGACCAGTGAGTTTCTGTGGTCGGTAACCGTGAGTTCCGACGAAGACAAAAATGTGCGCGCTGGCGCTGTGCGGAGCTATATTGAGAATGCCACACTGATTGGCTCCCGGGAAGAGCGTCAGGCAATGTTCGTTCGCATTGCGGACTGGATCGCGACGACGAAAGATATCCCAAGCAGCATTTCAAGGCAACTGCGGACCTCTGCACGCTTAGCAAGCGATAACACTCGGGACTATTGGGATATAGATTATTTGAGAGTAATCGAAGCGGGAATAAAACACGCGACGGACGAGCGAGACCTGGAGGAGAAGGAAGCGTGGCAGCGGCGGAAGGATGAAATCTAGGCGCAGCCAAATGAGAAAAACTAGGAGGATCAGGTGGCGGACTGGGACGGCAGATTTATGGGTTTGGCGCTTCACGTTGGTGAGTGGAGCAAAGATCGCAGCAAAAAGGTCGGGTGTGTGATCGTCGGGCCGGCGAATGAAGTTCGTTCCATTGGGTACAACGGCTTTCCGAGGGATATCGATGACGATGAGCCTTCCCGCCACGAGAGGCCCGCGAAATACTCTTGGACCGAACACGCGGAGCGAAACGCTATCTACAACACCGCGCGAATAGGAGTGCCCATTGAGGGGTGCCGCATGTACGTACCTTGGTTCCCGTGCATGGATTGCGCGAGAGCAATCGTGCAGTCGGGGCTGAAGGAACTGATTGCATTCGAGCCGGATTTCGATGACCCGAAGTGGGGTGAGGACTTCAAGCTGGCGATCCTCCTTCTAAAAGAAGGCGGGGTTCAAGTCCGGTTCCTGCAAAATGTTACTTCTGTCGGATCTCAAGAACGCGGACAAAGACTTTCACAACATATCGAGATGAATACGTCCAAGTCGAGCTGAGAGTCGCTTCAGAGACGTCAGGGGAGGGGGGCATGCGTCGAATTGTTGTCATATCCGACCTCCACATCGGGGGCAAACCCAAGCCCATGTTGGGTCACGCGAATCTGTTGATAAATTTCCTGGACCAACTTTCGCACTACGAGCCCCCCACTGGCGAGACTGTAGAACTCGTGATCAATGGTGACTTCGTGGATTTTCTCGCCATTGAGCCGCATTCCGCGTGGACACCGGACGAGGCAGAATGCGTCGCGAAGCTCAAGCAGGCATTCGAGCAATTCTGCCCAGTATTCGATGCCATTTCTCGATGCCTTTCCAAGGTGTGCCGTTTTACCCTGCTCTTGGGGAATCACGACATTGAGTCCGCTCTCCCCCGTGTCCGTCGAGAGCTGCTTGCACGGCTTGGCACGAATCCGCATCAATGTCTGTTCTACAGTGACAATCAAGCCTATCGTTTCGGAGATCTGCTGGTTGAGCACGGCAATCGATACGACTCGTGGAACGCGATCGATTATGCGGGCCTTCGGAAAGTACTGAGCCAAGCCTCCCGTCTCGAGCCGTTAGCCGAGTTAACTGTCTGTCCTGGTTCGGAAATGGTCGAACGACTGATAAGTCCGCTAAAGGAAGACTATCCGTTCGTGGAGTTGCTCAAGCCGGAGACCAAAATCGTTCCCCTCCTGCTGACCGCGCTCGAGCCGTCATTGAAGTCAGACGTAAAGCATCTTTACCGAGTATTCAGTCTTTGGTCTGATCAGTGGCTGCGAACGCGGAGTTGGATTCCCAAGATCGGCTTTGGCGGTGAAGAGTTGATTGCGGCACCTTCCTTGAGCGCTGGCCTTCCCGGAGATGTTCGATCAGCATTTGCAGACGAATTAGCCGGTTCTGCAAACGAAGAACAGCTCGTCAGTGTTGGTGGGAGGTTGAAAAGCATTTGGAAGAAGGTAAGACCCGACGGGATTGCGGCAATAGTTCATAGCCATGAAAAGATTCCCGATTCCCAGATTGGTCGAATCCAATTAGCGTTAGCAAAAGCGCTGGAGAAAGATCGGACATTCGACGATGATGGCCCCGATGGCCCTTACCATGACGCAGCGCGAAGATTGTGCCACGCGAGTGTCGAGGGTGTCGCACCACCGAAGATTGCGGTGATGGGCCACACACACCTAGTCCGGCAAGTAAACTTAGGCGAGGGCAGCTGGTATCTCAACACTGGAACCTGGGTTGATCTCATTAAAGTTCCGAAGGAATGTCTGGAACAAACGAGCGCCGGCTACGCAGAGCTCGACCAATGGTTGCAGCAGATCGTCCTTGATCCAGACAGTTTGAGATTTGCTGATCCAGCATATGCGGATGTGTGCTTGGATGAAAGCGGACGTTTGTGTCAGCCCGAAAGTCGTCCCTTGCTTCGGCGCTTTAACGAGGGATCTTTTGCAACCTAACGCTTGTGCTGGTCATCGACCTATCTGCCTGCCGAGTGGTCGTGGCGAGGGCTTCAACGCTTTCTGAGATTCACAGTGATGCAATTCAGCTCTGTTATGCGCCAGCCGCGCAATACATTGTCGAGCACTACTCGGTTCCGAGTGACGATCGCTATATGTTTAATATACCCTTGACTCCGCAGGTCGTTCCCAGATAAGCCACAATGTTGTTTGAGCACCTCACTTAATTGCGGCCGAGCGTCTGCGCTGCATCGGCTGTTACTCGAACTCCGGGACTGGAACAGGTACCTGCTATATGAGAACTTCATCCGGAGTAGTTCGCTTATCCGCGAGCGACCTGAGCAATCACCTTGCCTGCCGACATTTGACGTCTCTGGACTTTGGTGTTGCCATCGGCGAAAAATCCGCACCAACATGGTACTCCCCCGATCTCTGGGTCCTTCAGAAGCGCGGGCTGGAGCACGAAACTGCCTATATTGCACATTTATCGGCTCAGGGGCTTTCTGTTGTTGATATGCGGGACGGCAGTGATGCGCAACTAGATAGCGACGCGCCACCGCCTGAAAGTGACCACGTAGAATTCATAGCGGCCGAGGCATCGTCAGATGTCGAGGTTTTCGACGTGAGTGAAGATGAGTCGAGCGATCAGGTAGAAGCTGCAATGAAAAAGGGTGTTGATGTCATCGTTCAGGCTCCCCTCACCTATGGCCGCTGGTTTGGACGTGCCGATGTTCTCCGGCGTGTGGAGCGAACGAGCAATCTCGGAGCATGGTCGTATGAGGTACACGACTGCAAGCTCGCCCTTGAAACAAAGGCCACCACGATTCTCCAGCTTTTACTTTATTCAGAGTGCCTCGCTGCCATTCAGGGTGAATGGCCGGAATACATGCATGTCGTTCCGCCAGGGGATGGATTTGTATCCCGGCCGTATCGGGTTTCTGACTACTCGGCGTACTACCGATACGTAAAGCAGCGTCTGGAAGACGCCATCGAGAACAACGGCAGCGTAACTGAAACGTACCCGGAGCCAACCCCTCATTGTTCAGTCTGCCGATGGTGGGCCGAGTGTGATGGACGGAGACGAAAAGACGATCACCTCTCACTCGTGGCCGGAATCAGCAGGCTCCAGCAGAAGCAATTAAACGTGTGGGATGTCAACGCGGTAAGCAGTCTGGCAGTCTTTCCCCTGCCCCTTAAGGAACGGCCAAAACACGGGTCTGCGGGAAGCTATGTTCGCGTCAGAGAGCAGGCGCGTATTCAGGTCGCAGGCCGCACGCAACAGAAACCCGTGCATGAAATCCTCGATCTAAACCCCGAACATGGTCTTTTCCTTCTGCCCGAGCCTTCCCCCGGAGACCTATTTTTCGATCTGGAAGGCGATCCCTTCATCGGTCGTGGCGGGCGTGAGTATCTGTTTGGCTTTGTCGCCGCCGACGAGTCAGGAAATCCTGCTTACACCTCCCGATGGGCGGTCAATGCCGAGGAAGAAAAACGCGCCTTCGAGACGTTTGTCGACACCGTAATGGCGCGCTGGGCTAAATATCCTGCAATGCATGTTTATCACTTCACCGGCTATGAATCCGGTGCGCTCAAAAGACTAATGGGCAGGTATGCCACCCGCGAAGACGAAATCGACCGGATGCTGAGGGCCTATTTACTTGTGGACCTGCATAAGGTCACGAGGCGGACCCTCCGCGCAAGCGTCGAGCATTACTCCCTCAAAGCGCTGGAACCGTTCTACGGATTCAAAAGAACGACACCTCTCGAAGATGCGCGGGCTGCATTACGGGAGGTCCAGCACGCGCTTGAACTTGGCGAAGCGGCGCAGCTGGACCCGACACTCCAGAATACAGTTGCCCGATACAACGCAGATGACTGCAATTCAACGCGGGCATTGCGTGACTGGCTTGAGACCGAACGGCGGCAGCTCGAACAGGCCGGCCAGTCAATCCCAAGGCCCGTACATGCAGATGGAGCGCCGCCAGCCGTGCTCGATGAACGTCAGCAACGCACGGCCGCTCTTGGTGCGGCGCTTCGTAACGGCATCCCTGCTGACGCATCTGAGCGCAATCCGGAACAGACCGCGCAATGGCTGCTTTCCTATCTCCTCGACTGGCACCGGCGCGAAGTGAAGTCGGAATACTGGGAATATTACCGGCTAGGCTCACTGTCCGATGAGGAACTCCTTGATGAACGCTCGGGTCTTGCAGGACTTTTTTTTGTTGAACGGCTGGGAATTGAGCGAAAGATACCCACGGATCGCTATTCGTTTGAGAAACAGGAAACAGATCTCCGCTCAGGCGAAGAATTGTGTGCCAAAGAGGACAAGATTGGGAAAATCGTTGAGATCGATCTTGCTTCTCGCCTTGTCGACATAAAGAAGACGAAGAAAACGGCAGAAATCCACCCCACCGCTGTTTATGCAAAGAAGATTGGGCCGACAACCGATGTACTATCCAATGCCCTTTACCGGATCGGTGCCTGGGTTGAAGCGAACGGGATCAATGCAATAGGGCCATACCGTGCAGCCCGCGATCTGCTCCTGCGGCGTCCTCCTCGTCTGACAGACCCATCGGCAATTCTGCTGGCTCCCGGTGAACAGACCCTAGATGCGGCTAAACATGTGAGCACGCAGCTGGACCATTCATTGCTCGCTATTCAGGGACCGCCAGGCGCAGGAAAGACCCACACCGGAGCCCGGATGGTCTGCGAACTCGTCCGCCAGGGTAAGCGCGTCGGAATTACGGCGATCAGCCACAAGGTGATTCGACTCCTTCTTGACGAAGTTGTGAAAGCCGCCGACGAAGAGAAGATAACCGGCCTCAAATGCGTTCAAAAAGTAAAGAACACCGACAAGCCGGAACACGACCCGCCATGTATTCAAACGACGGTCGAGACGCAGGAGACGCTCGCCGCTTTCCTTGGCGGAGCGCATGTCCTTGCAGGAACCGCGTGGCTATGGGCGCAGGAGGATTATTCGGAGGCCGTTGATGTGCTTTTCGTGGACGAGGCCGGGCAGATGTCTCTCGCAAATGTTGTCGCTGTCTCGCAGGCCGCGAAGAGCATCGTGTTGCTGGGCGATCCGCAACAGCTGGAGCAACCTCTTCGCGGCAGTCATCCTGAAGGTGCCGATGCGTCAGCTCTCGAACATCTCCTTGCCGGTGCGAAGACGATACCTCCCGATAAGGGCATTTTTCTGGAAAAGACCTGGCGTATGCATCCGAAGCTCACGCAGTTCACGTCCGAAGCATTCTACGAAGGACGCTTAAGCTCGCGTGACGGACTTGAAAATCAGGCGATCAACGGACATTCGTGGCTCGGAGATTCCGGTCTCTACTACATTCCGGTCGAACACAAAGGCAACCAGAATGCCGCCCCGGAAGAGGTTGAAATTATCGCTGATCTCGTTAACACGCTGACAAAGGCCGGGGTCCGATGGACCGACGACAAAGGCGACAGCCGCGATTTACAACTGTCCGACATTCTTGTGGTCGCTCCGTACAATACGCAGGTTTTTGATCTGGCGGCTCGCATCCCCGGTGCCCACATCGGCACCGTGGACAAGTTTCAGGGGCAGCAGGCGCCCATCGTGATCTATTCAATGACCACGTCATCACCTGAGGACGCGCCGCGCGGGATGGAATTTCTTTACAGCCTAAACCGCCTGAATGTCGCCACTTCACGGGCCAAAGCAATGGTCATCATCGTCGCAAGCCCGCAGCTACTTGAGCCCGAATGTCATACGCCCCGGCAGATGCAGCTCGCCAATGCACTGTGTCGATACGCCGAACTTTCAACAACGCCCACTCTTCCCGCTGTCCCGCGCTAGACACTATTCGACTTCGCGATTGTGAAAATATTTCGCACGGGCCTGGACTCGGTTAATCCCTGGCGGCATAATGACGCGAGACACCCAATGCCGAAAACGGGAGAGACCCAATGTCCGGCAATATTAGGATCGCGGATCTTAAGAGCGAACAGCACTACATCCACCTGGCGGCATCGGGAGCGCCCACCTTTAACTTCCCCGTTCAATTTGCCGATGAAGCATCCGAAGTATTTTCTGCTTATCGGGATAGGTATGGATTCGGGGCATCGGCGATGAAGGCTGGATGCGGCAACATTTATGACTGCCGGAACCGCGTTGTGGGGCGAATTTCTTACAACGGACGCATCTGGGATCCGAACGGAAAACCCGTCGAATACGCCGAATCCAACCCCTGCCTCGACACCGCGGCTACAGTGCGGCATCTTCTCACGCCGTCACATCCGTCTCCGTAACCGCTGAATAGAGAAGCGGTATACTCGCCGAACGAATGCGAAACTGACTGCGCTTCTTTATCACAGGATGCGCCGACGACGCATCGACGATCTTGATGCCGGGATCGTAATAGACCGCCCCTGTGGCAACGCCGTTGAGGAACATCGAGAATTCCGTGCCTTCGGCAAGCCGGACAATACTGCCGTACTGATACTGGTTAACTGGGTCCTTTCTTGAAATCGAGGGCACGTACGCAGCAAGGGCATGTTTGCGCGTCCAGTGGCTAAGCAGGTCCTTGTAGTGCCATGTGGCCGCTGTCTCACCTTTCGTGCCGATCAGCGATATGCCTTGGGAGAAGTCCGTTATTTTCCGTTTGCCAGTATCGTAGCCTTCGAGTGTCAGTGCGAGGCTGGTCGCAGCGCATATCTTCAGCGTGTTGTGGATCCCTCCGAAGTTTCGGCGATCGGCAACCGTCCTGTCGGGATAACCATAGCGTCTGATGAATTCCTTGATTCCCTTATCGACGTAGACTCCGCCTGTCGGCTCGGGAGTCATCAGCGTTATTGGTCCCCCGCTCCCAGGATTGGAAAGCTTCGTGACCGCGTGTTGCTTGATTTCCCAACCGTGAAAATCAGGGTCCGAGAAACCGTTCGGACGAATGCCCAGTTCCGCTTCCAGCGTGTAGCCGCCGCAATTTGAAGCCTCGCATGGCAAGAGCTCGCCTTTGCTGCTTAATCGCTTGGAATTGATCCAACCAAGACCAGCAATTCGCGCGAGTTCTGTCAGCAGGAGATGTCGGTCGTCAGTGAAACGTTCGAGCGGAATCCGCGAAAAGACGCCGGTATCCGGCACAAAGTTCAGCGAATCGACTTCCTTCGCCAGCGCAGAGTTACGGGACGCCGCAAAACCGAGAATCTGCCCGGCAGCCGTAATACCGAAAAACAGATACCGGCCACTCTCCCTGACGGTCATCACATCGCTCGGAGCATTCGCCGATCCCTTCAGAAAACCTGAGAACCGGACTTCCGGATATTGCGGATAGAGAATCAGCTGCGCGTTCGGCGCGGGCGTGATCGCGCCTTCGGACGAGAGCCAGCTGAAGCTGAGCGGTGCCTTGAGGCGAGACGGCTTTTCGGGATCGCTAACCAGATCGCCGGTTGGCAGAACGTTCAACGCTGTAAAATCCGGCCCGAGATAGACCTGATTCTTTGAATTGTCATTCTCCGCGAGACGCTTGAGATAGAGCTGCGTCACGCCCGAAGCCCGCATCAACTGCTTTATTCGTTTGAGATTCAGGTCGTCCTTCATCGATTCGTTCCCGTTACCCGTCGGCAAATCAGTCTACCGGGAATCTCATAAATGTCAGCCACTTAGGGAAGCGGAGGCAATTTGCTTCAGTCGCTGGGACAGTTTGCGGCTCAGGTCCTCGGACTCCTTCGTCTCGCACTCCCAGACTGTCAAAACCCGCCAGCCCTGTTCCGAAAGCGCTTTCGCTTTCCTTTGGTCCCGTTCGACCGTAGCCGCCCTCTTGGCTGACCAGAACGCTGTTCGGGTCGCCGGTTTCACCGCCCCATACCGACAGCTGTGCGTATGCCAGAAACAGCCGTGAACGAAAATCACCGTGGAGAATTTCGGAAGAACGATATCGGGTTTCCCGGGAAGGTCCTTGCGGTGAAGCCGGAACCTGTAGCCGAGGCGATGAAGAATGCTCCGGACGCGAATTTCCGGTCTGGTATCTGCGCCGCGTATGGCAGCCATGTTCCGGCTGCGCTGTTCTTTTGAATGAACGTCTGTCATCGAAGAGGCAACCGAAGCTGCCCAATCCCCTTGGTATATTCGCCGACGCCGATCCAAGGGAGGAGATGCCTCGCGACTGCCTCGACCACCGGCACAACAACGGCGTTGCCGAACTGCTTGTAAGCGCGGGTGTCAGACACGGGAATGCAGAAGGGGGGCTTGCCAGGCCGATCGAAGCCCATCAGACGGGCACATTCGCGCGGTGTCAGCCTGCGCGGGTTGCGACGACGCTGCCGAATCAGGATTTCGGAACCATCCTTGTAATAACGGGCAGAGAGAGTGCGCCCGATGTCACCGGGGCCGAACAATCCGTAGCCGAAACCGTTCCCCTTGGCGCGATGTTTCTCCGCGTAATCCTTGAGGTACGTCCACAGATGCGTCGAGAGTGTGTATTTGTCCGAGACGCAAGCTTGGGCTCCGTCCGTGTAAGGCCGTTCCTCGATCTCGGAGCCATCCTCCGGATGAAGTATGCTTGCCAGTTTCGGCCAAGTCACCAGATCGGGAAGATTGAGATCATCGAAGGTGAAGTCATTCCTTTCACGAAATCCGACAAGGAAAATGCGCTCGCGATGCTGCGGAACCCAGGCTTTTGCGTCGACGACCTTCCAGTGAAGCTGGTATCCAAGATCCTCGGTCAGAGTGCGGCGAATGGTTTCGAAGGTCTTGCCCTTATCATGACTAACGAGATTCTTGACGTTTTCGAGAAGAAAAGCCTTTGGCTTCCGGTGGCGGATGATGCGTGCGACATCGAAGAAAAGAGTACCCTGTATTTCACACTGGAAGCCGTGAGGTCTCTTTAGAGCGTTTTTCTTTGAGACGCCCGCAATGGAGAAAGGCTGACAAGGAAAACCGGCCAGCAGGACATCATGTTCCGGAATATCGTCAGCTTCGATCTTCGTAATGTCACCGGCGATCGGGTGATCGCAGGAAAAATTGGCGAGATAGGTTTTCTGCGAGTAGGTGTCCCACTCGCTCGTGAAGATGCAGCGGCCGTTCAGCGGTTCGAAGCCACGTCGGAGACCGCCGATTCCAGCGAAAAGGTCGACGAACGTGAAGGCTGGCGCAGCAGGCGAGGGGGCTCGCGTGGAGCGAATTCTTTCGTGCAGAAAATGAATGACTGTCTTGCGGGGTATGCTCTCGCCGCATTCGTAGCGGTAGAGCTGCCGGACAGAAAATCCGCTTTCAGCGGAAAGCTGATCGATGGAAAGGCCCGACTGCTGCCTCAGACTCGCGAAATCCATTGTGTCTGTGAGAGATAGACTCATCTTGCCCTCTGGGAATTTTTGTGCCATTTTGGCACAAATGGTCACACAGTGCAAGATCACTCTTGGAGGCGTTCTTTTGGCATGGGTTTTACGTCGGGACTGTGGACCACGAATCGACAACGGACCGTTGTGCTACGCTTCGGACTGATATGAAGAATAATAGCGTTGAAGTCCCGCAGGCGAGGGGGATATTGCGGAGCAGTTGAGAGAGACTGATCCTGGCAAAGCAAAAATGAGCACATCCGAAAAGGGCGAAGTCTATCAAATACGCGCACGAAGCCATCTTCTCCAGCTCCTTGGAGAGGAGCTGATCGGGGACGACCGGCTCGCTGTTTTCGAGCTTGTAAAGAATGGATACGATGCTGATGCAACGTCGGTAGATGTCGAGGTCAATGTCGACTCCGGTCCTGACAAATCCATCGTCGTGCAGGACTCGGGCACCGGCATGACACTCGACGACATTACAGGAAAATGGCTTGAGCTCGCTACAGACTCGAAACGGCGGGACCGAAAAATCCGCACTAAGCGATTCCGGCGATTGGCTCTCGGCGAAAAAGGGGTTGGCCGGATTGCATCGTTCAAGCTGGGCCGCTACGTAACGCTGACAACGAGAGCGGAGGGCGAGCCGGAGTACGAGGCGAAGATCGATTGGGACGACCTTCTTGAGCAGGGACCATATCTCGAAAACCTGGGTGTACGCGTCCGGGCGAACGATGATCCGAAGTATTTCGAAGGAAAGGCGACCGGCACAAGGATCGAAATATCCGGTTTGCGCCGGAAGCAATGGGCGCGTGGAGACCTTCGTCGGTTGTATCGTCTGGTCACATCCCTTGCCAGCCCGTTTCAGACCCCGGACCAGTTCAAGGTTAACTTTTCCGCTCCCGGCCGCGAGAGCGATGTCGAGGACCTGATCGCTCCCAACCAATTCCTCGATTATGCCGTCTGGAAGTTCAGGTTTCGCCTGAAAGGCAAATCCTATGGCTGGGAATATTCTTTCAATCCTCCCCATTGGAAGGGAGTGAATGCCCGTTCGAGCGAGGAAAAGGGAGACCGCCTGCAACTCACACCTGTCGTCGATGACGAAGGATCACGGCGCAAGGGGAAGGACGACGATGACACGATCCTGCTTTCGGAAGATGACCTGAACGGTATCGGGCCAATCAAGGGAAGGATCTACGGCTATTACAGACGGTCTGAAGTGCTCAACGCGACGGGAAGCTCCAGCCAAATCAAATCATGGCTGGATGACCAGACCGGAGTGCGGGTCTACCGGGATGGTGTGCGCGTTTTCACCTACGGCGAAAAGAATGATGACTGGCTTGGCCTGAATGCTCGTCGGATAAATGCTCCTTCAGGGAAATTGGGTACTCATTCCGTCGTGGCCGCCATTCACCTTGATCTGGACGAGAGTTCCGCGCTGAGGGAAAAAACCAATCGCGAGGGATTCGATCATAACGAGACTTTCCTTCGCCTGAGGCGAATAGTCCTGAGCGTTTTTGAACATCTTGAAAGGTTGCACGCCGACGACCGCAAGTCGCTCGATAACGTGATCAGGGGCACGAGTGACGAGAAGCCTATCAAGTTTGCAGAAGCCATCACCCATCTGCGGGACGGGCTGAAGGAGCACAAGCTCGACAAGAGTCTCGGCAAGGCCGTGGACGTAATTGAGGCGGAGTTCGTCGAGCTGCGCGACGTGATGGTGAATGCCGGCACAGCTGGTCTTAACCTTGCCGTAATCTTCCATGAAATCGAGCGCGAGGTGGACGCGCTGGCAACTGCTGTCGACAGGGGGATTGAAAGCGGCAAGGTACGCGAGCAGATCGAGCATCTCTACGAATTGCTGCATGGATTTGCGCCTCTACTGAAGAAGAACCCGACGCGTCTCATGTTTGCGAGCGAAATTGTAAAAGCTGCCAGTCGCATCCGTGAGTCCCGGTTCAAGTATCACAAGGTTTTGCTTTCGGTACCCTTGCTGCAGAAAGAAGAGGCGGACTTCCGAGTGAAAGGCGCTTCAAACCTGCTCACGGGCGCTTTGGGCAACCTCCTGGATAACGCGCTTTATTGGGCGAGGTATCGCAAGGAACGCGATGAGCGAAGTGCGCAGGCAGCCGTGCTGGTTACGTCTGACTGGGACAAGACTTCGGGCTCCGGGATGATTGCCGTTGTGGACAATGGCCCTGGCTTCAGCATTCCTCTGAACCGCGCAACCGAAGCTTTCTTTACCACGAGGCCGGGCGGCATGGGCCTGGGGCTATATTTCGCCAATCTCGTGATGGAGCAGGTTGGCGGTGAGCTCACGATTGAAAGTGCATCAGACCTCCGCGACGAGATTGACATTCCAAGCGCGTTCGACGGCGCGGCTGTCGTAATGCGCTTTGGAGAAGCACGATAATGTTCGGTCCGATCAGGGCTGTAGCGATTGACGATGAGCCGGGCGATCTTCTCGCTATAACTACCGGATTGTCCGCAAGCGGTATACCCTGCCTGGGCTATTGGTACGATCGAGACGCCCACGCTTTGCGGCCTGAGCCGAAACCGGAGACGCTGCCTTATGTCAGGGTCGTGTTCATGGACCTCAATCTGGAGGAACTGGGAGGCATCCCGGAGACCGCCGCGCTGTGTGCTACGGCGATGGACGTCCTGAAACAGATCATTCCGGCAGATGGCGGTCCCTATCTGCTCGTCTTCTGGACCCAGGTGGGCACCAAGGTCGAGGACGTAAGGAAGATGCTCTACCAGCGACTGGAGGGTATTCCGTTTCCCATCTCGGTTGTAGAACTGGCGAAAGCCCCATTCTTGGTAAAGCCCGCCGAGGAGCAGGACTTCAAGTCCGCTCTTAGAGAGTTCTACACCGAACTGCACAAGAACATTCCAGAGCTTGAAAAAGCAGTGAAAGAGATCGTCGCCAGAGATCCGCAGCTCTGTGCGGTCTCGTCGTGGGAGGTGCGCGCTGCAAATGCGGCTTCACGAGCAGTGAACGAGATCCATGACTGCGCCAGAAGCGACGAACCTGATCCGTCCAAGGTGACGGAGCCAATCCAGAAAGTCCTCGCGAAGATTGCGGTTGCGGCCTCGGGCCAGAAATATGCAGCTGCCGGCCCGGCTCGGGCGCTTGACGGCGGTATGGTCGATATTCTCGCCGATCAGCTCGGGGTCTCTGTGGATGATCCCGAATACCTAGAGGTGATCCAGAAATCAATCGGCGAGGCTGTCAAGGGCAAAGTGGAGTTCAAGGACGAAGTCAAAATGTTCGCGGCCTTGAATACTTTCTTCCACGTTGACACGCAGGCGAACTCTGCAGGGCCGGGTGAAAGGGGCGTAGTAATACCGACCAAGGCATTCAAGGGAGAGCTTGGGTTCACGCCCGCCGGTTTTCTGACGAGTGAGTTCGTGCAGCCGTGGGAAGTTTTCCCGGAGGCCGAACATGAAAGAATGCGCAACGTCTCGACGGAATTGAAACAATCAGCGGAATTCGTTCTGGTGGAATTGGGCGCTGACTGTGACCACGCGCAGGATAATGCGAGAACGCGAAGATATTTGCTCGGCCTCGAAGTACCCGTCAAGTTTCTGGAACTGGTGGAGTTCCCCTCAAACAAGAAATTGCGCAGTGAATCGTCGGTGCTGCTTGGACCTTGGGTTATCGATGGAGAAATCAAGTATCTGCTGGTGTCCTGCGGACGTTTCTGGACGTGGCAGAAAAAAGACCTTCCTTCGAGCGCCAAGGTCAAATATCGTTTGAGGGCATCCGTGGTCAACAAGCTGCTTCACGCGTATTCCTCGTGGAGCAGCCGACCGGGGATCATCGAATTTCGATGAACAGCTCCTTCGCCTTACTCATTTCCACTGCCATCTTCGGCATCTGTGACGACAATCCTTGCACCCTCGCTCTTCCGTCGCACCGTGAAATTCGTATCGAAGGAAAGGTGGTTGTTGGGAAAGAGCAACTCAAAACCGACGGACACATTGTCGTGCTCCTCTTCGCGCACTAAGTAAAGCAGGTAAACTCCACGATGCAAATCATGCAAGCTGCTAGTCTCGGCGTTTGGGGAGGTTAGTTTCGATTTGCCAGGCTCTGGTTCAATTCCGGCGAGGAACTCGCCAATTTTGCGGTGATCTGGCTCACCAAACACCTGGAAGCTACGTCCTTCAACGCGCTGACGTGTTTTGACTGCCAACTTTGCAAATATCCCTATTTCCGCCGCGTCTCCGAAAGAAACCTTGCGCTGCGGTGCGATTATCAGCCATGACGTGATTCCATGCTTCTGCCGTTCGAGGAACTCAATTTGCAGCGATGCGTCCGTTGGCCGTTCGGGATATTTGTAATCAGTCTCAAGCCATCTGTAAGCTTTTAAGAAAGCCACAAGTTGCGCGTTCGTTGCTTCGAAAACAAACGTCTCTGCGTTTATCTTCTTCCCCTTACTTGTGACACCACCCAAGGACTTCATTCTTCGTTCTGTAGACGATACGAGGAGCATCTTCAATGCGTCGATGTTTTTGTCAATTGTTCCCGGCTGCGTAGGGGCCAAAGTGAGCATTGACCACCTTCCGCCAAAGTTCTTACTGGCAAGAAGAGCATTAAACATCTTGTTACCGGCCGTAGGTGGCAGGCTGCCGGAGACCGCGATCATAGGTGGAATCTCGCGAGGCGTAATCCGCTTTACCCCCGGCGTCCGGACGTATCTCTTGATCTCTTCGCGGAAACGCTCCTCCATACGGCAGACTTCTTTGAACAGGGCCACCAAGTCGTTAGAACCTTTTTTCCCTTCTTTGGCGCCCAAAAACACACGAACCAGGTCCTGATATCCCGGTCGGAATCCAAACCATCGTCCCATTTGCATGAGGGTATCGGCTGTCCCAGCAACGCGACGATAGTAGCTCACCGTAAGTCCCTCAATTGTGTACCCTCGAGACAGCTTGTTTCCGCCGACAACTATCTTCCACACTGGTGATGCACTGAAATCAGGAGCCTCCGTTGTGTCGCTGTTAACAACCAGGAACACTCGTGGTCCTTTTTCAATACGCTTTATGGCTTCCGAAAGGTGAGGAATCAATTCCTGGAACGACTTCGGAATAGCTTCTTCGCCTTGAGCGGCGCATACCTTCGCGAAATCGTCCTTCCACAGTTGTTCTAGCTCCCCCAAGCCCTTAGCGCTGTTGAAAGCGCACTGATTCCACAATTCTGATAAGCGTTCCGCAATCGTCGCGTGTTCGCCAGTGCGTTGAGAAGTGTGGACCAGCATGGTGTGATGCCTGAAGTGAGCCGACTTGTATCGGCCGGGCTCACGTGAGAGCCTATATAGCTTCAGAGCACCCGATAGGACGTAGCTGCGGAGTGCTTTCTTGAGATCTTCGTCGTCTTCACCAATAGCATTTTCCACTCGTCGAATGTAGGCGATCTCGGAAAGAGTGAAATCATCCTGCTGCAGATCCTGGTAGCTACTCGCCGGATCAAAGAAGTCCGAGACTCCCATGTATCCACGTGGTCGGTCTAATGACACGATGAAATCTCTTGGGAAGAGGTCCTCTACATCGTCAGGATCGACCAAAGCGTTCGCATACGGGGTGGCTGTGTATCCGACATACTGTCCACGAGGAAACAGCTGCAACAGCTCCACAATCCGGAGATTCGTCTTCGACCGCTCAGATCCCTGCTTAGCTGGGCGTTTTGGGTCCACTGTATTTAGTCCCGCCTGGTCCGATTCATCGTCGATCAAGAGTGTCGGCAAATCGGTTAAATTTGTACGAATGAGCTTTAGGTCTTTGACGAGATAGCGAGGATGCCGCTGTGTTTCTTTACAACCAGGAGCTTCACTGGCAGTGAATGAAGGTTGGCGGGGTGGTAGATTGGCAACGCCTTTTCGCGCTTTTCAAATTCGAGATTGTCAATTGCTGCCTTCAGCCGGCGGAAGTCAATGTCCGGACGTGTCAGGCGCTGCCAAGCGTAGTGACCCAGTTCGGCAGGATCGGTGCCATGCTCAAGGAATTCATCCCAGTCTGGCGGCTGGTGCAGCGCATAGGCTTCGTCATTTTTCAATAATTCCTTGCCAAGGAGTTCTTTGTCGAATCTGCGCTGCGTCTGATTGCGCAGAATGTTCCAGGTTCCGGCCAGAACGATTATCAAGCGGTATCCAGCGTCCGCTGCACGCGCGACAACACCTGTGAAATTCGCTGTCTTGCCACTTTGGACGTAACCCATTACGAGGCCGCGCGACGCGTAGCTCTTTGCTGATTCAGGATCCGCCAGACATTCCACGATCGCTCGGGTCGTGTTGTCCATATTTAGTAGCGAATCCGGATCCCATCCTCGGCGCTCGTGGAGGTACGCAACATAAGTCTTCCAGTAGTAGTCGCGAATCCCCGTGCTCGGCTCGTACCAGTCTCTGTGTTCCGCGGCAATAATTAGCGGTTCCTGTAGGCGGTAGAACGGTAGCAAGTCATCTATGCGTTTGGCCAGGATGTTGTCGGATCTAAGCAATTCATGAATGAGGGCTCTACGAACCGCTGTGTTTCGCGCAGTGCCGTTCGTCCATTTGGCTTCCTTTGCGTTATCCCAAGAACGCAGCGCGTTTGAGAAACGCAATCGCGCTGGTTGATTTGGGTCAGGAGCGAGAATTAGATCGATAAGCATCTCGACTTCGTCCGCATTGGCTTTTTCGAAGTCCGGACCCGGTTGTTCCAGGTAAGCTCGCAGGTTCCTCGGGCCACCCGTTCCCATGGCCCCAAGAGCTATCTCTAGTCGTTCCGGAACATTCGCCAATTCTCACCTCCGTTGTTAGGCCGAAAAAGCTAGATCAAATGCCGATGTGCCATCTTCCACTTCCAATCCTTCAATGCTCACTTCGTATTGTAGAGACTCGATCCTGGACGCTAATTCCCCGAGAGCATTCTGAATTGTGGAACGACTGATCGCGGGGAAGTTGCCATCGACTGGAACAATCGCTAGTGGACGACGCATCGCGAATCGACGTCCGTAGTGTATTTTGTCCTCATCCCGAAATCCGCACCTACCCAAAGCCCCTGAAAAGCGCTCTTTGCGTAGAGCAGAATCCGCAAACTCCTTGGAGAGTTGGTCGACTTTTTCAGCCAACGAAAAACCTTGGCTTGCGCCCGCAGGACCCACCATCACAGAAACAACCAGAAGGGAGCATCCTGTAGACGGAACCAACTGTTCTGGCCCATGGATAGTGTGGATTCTGTGAGGCGATATGGTGGTTTTCACTTCATATTCGCTGGAATTGAAGCGGAAGTCGTGCGGTTCCCCCATGGGCCCCAGCCAACCATCTAGCGCACCCGCACCTCTTTTCAGAACAAATCGCTCCAGAACCAGTAGTTCGCCTAACAATCCCAATTGCCGCTCGACACCGAGTAAAGATTTCTCCTCGAATAACTCACCAAAGCATTGGAGCTCAGTGGCGACTGCTTCCACTGAAGAGCATTTGTCGACGACGATACGTTCTGATACCGCTACGGCGAAATGGTAGAAGTGCCTGTAGAGAGAGGGAGTCGCTGTTGCAATCTCAAGCAATGAACGGCCTGACTGGTTGAATGTCCGGGTGCTGATGGACGCGAGCTTCGAGGCTTCGGAAGGAATTAATGTCCCCGGCAATATTTCCAGCCAAATGCCAACGCGATTCGATATGCCGTCTCCAAATACTTCGATATAAGGAGAGTCAGCCACTCGGTGAACCCTTTGCTGTCCCTGAATGAATACGGTTGACCTAAAGTTTTCCCATGAGAGGGGGCGCGGTGCATTCATTCAGAAGTCCTCTCATATTTAACGGCTTCCGCCAAGATACGGTTTACTTGATCGATCCTCTCTCGCATCTTTCCTCCCATTCGCTCCGACGCCAGGGCATCCTCCAGAACTAAGAAGAGGAGGCATTTGACAACCGGAATGTCGGCAGATGAACCATCGAGCCCATGGAGCAGTTGCTTTCTGAAAGCCCGATTCAGGAACAGATCACCTGCGTCACGATCAATCTCAAAAAAAACGCCCTTATCTAAGTGCTTCCACTTGATTTTTAGGTCCCGATGTTTGCGGGTAGCTTTAATCCGCAGCTCGTCATGCAGAAAATGTGTCAGTTCCGACGGAAGTCCGAGCGAAGGGATGAGTGGTAACTCTGCCTCCGTAACCTTGCGGGTTCGGTATGTTTCGCCCGCAATGGACAGATACTTCTTGAAATCGATTCCAGTGGTGGTCTTTGCTTTCTGAACTGCAGATACCAGATCCGGCGGCAACTGAATCTCGACTTTCTTAACGTCAAGGCTAATTTCCACGTCAAAATCCGCAGCGACATCTACTTCCACTCGCGCGAGGGATGAGTGAGGTTCCGCTTCGCGGATTCCGTTCCATCCCCCTCCCTGAATGAGCCGATTGTTACGATAGAAATAGAAGCCTTGACGGCTGTTCGCACCACCTGGCAGCTTGTAGGAAGGGGAAGTGGAGTTTGGCGGCCAGATATGGGCCTTCAGCGCGATCCGATCTTTATACGCGCCATCTACCGACATGCTGACAGGAAATGTAGGGTTACCGCTCTGATCATAGGCAAACGGATCAAGCGCGTCGAGGTCTATTGGAATGCCAGCTCTTTTGCTCTTCTGGTCGAAAATGTCGAGCCTGAGCCGTACGGTTCGCGGCCTACCGGCTAGGAACCTGTGGAACGCCAGCGCAAGATAATTTTCCAGTCTGCGCATCAGTTTTTGCGCATGTTCCTCTGGACTTGCGTGGTTTTGGCCGACCCTATACAAGTGCGACCACCACACCACGGTTCCGCGGGGCTTCAATCCGAGGTCTGGAAGTACTTGGGAGACTACATTGCTGGACTCTTTGGAGTCGAAAATAGTGCACGTGAAATCCGACGCAATTCCGTGCTCTAGCCAGGCTCGCCCGGACAAGTTGCCTTGCAGCAGGGAGACGACATGAACCTCCCGCGCTTGGCTTAATGACGCTAGTTTGAGTCCTAAGCCGAATTTTCCGAGACGCTCAATCTCGCGAGAAACATCCGCCCCAAAGCGCATCGCCTCCCGTAAGGTTGTATCGCTCATCCCGGTTCCGTCGTCCAAAATGACGAGATCGAGCCGTCCGTCCTTTTTGGTGATCAGACGAACAAGAACATTCGCTGCTTCGGCGTCGATTGCATTGTCAATAATGTCTGCAACTGCGGCTTCAAAGCTATAGCCGATCGAACGCAACGCTACATCGAGTTTGCCGTAATTTGGTGGCAGACGCTCTTCTGTGCTCATATCAAATCCAGTTGCACTGTCTGGCCCACGCCAATTCTAAGACAAGACTCGACTACCTTCATTTCTGGGCAGAATAGCAGAAACACGATCTCGCAGTGACTCGGAAAACTAACTCCTATTCGGTGTTCTTAGCCGAAGTCTTTTCTTACCCATTTTTTCTCCACTCAACCAGCGCCTTCCAAAACCGGCGTTATTCCAGCGGTGATCTGTCAAGGGTCTTCGATGAACGCGGACAAACCGCGCCCTTGACAGATCACCGCGACAACGGTCTAGGTAGCTTCGCATCTTCTATCCCACTACGCCTCTTCCGGGTGGACGCCGCTTTGGCCGCGGCTCGGACGGGCGTTTCGGACTGCGCCGGTTTCGCGCCAAACCAAGACCAAACGCGTTTGGCACTCTCCGCGCTTTCACTCACGCCCTGCCACCCTTCCTCCGGCTCCGTTCTGTCCCTTCGCCAGTATCGGTTTGTTTTTTCTCGCTGCCGCTCAAGTGAAAGAAAAAACAAAGCCGACACCGGCAGAAGGGAAACAACAATGAAATTAGAAGAGATCAACAACCGAACCAAGGATGCAGTCAACCATCTGGTCGAGGCGCTGGAGTCAGGAAAGAGTGAAGTCTTGACGCAGTATTTATCGACAATGGCCCGCTTCCACAACTACAGCTTTGGCAACATCATGCTGATTGCGCGCCAGAAACCAGATGCCACCAACGTCGCTGGATTGAGGACATGGAACTCGCTTGGCCGCTTCGTGAAACGCGGAGAAAAAGGCATCCTGATTCTGGCTCCGATGATTGGCCGCAAGAAGGCCGATGGCGCGACAGAACCGACCGAGGATGCGAAGCAGCCCCAGTCCCAACTCTACGGATTCCGCGCAGTTTATGTATTCGACATCAACCAGACCGAAGGCAAAGACCTTCCAACCTTGACCGAGGTGCAAGGTGATGTCAGCGGCTACCGCGAACGGCTGGTGAAGTTCGTGGAATCCCAGGGCATTACGCTGAACTATTCGGACAAGATCGCGCCTGCCAAGGGCCTATCCCACGGCGGGAAGATTACACTGCTTTCCGGGATGCAGCCCGCCGAGGAATTCTCCACGCTCGCGCATGAGATTGCGCATGAGATGCTGCATCGCGGTGACCGTCGTACTCTGACCACGAAGCAGGTTCGTGAAACCGAAGCTGAGGCCGTTGCTTTTGTCGTTTGCCAATCTGTCGGACTCCAGACCGGAACCACATCCCAGGACTACATCCAGCTTTGGCACGGAGACGCCAATCTTCTGCGCGAGAGCCTGGAAGCCGTCCAGCAAACCGCAGCTGTGATCCTCGGGGGCATTGCCCCCGAGGATTCAACTGGTCTTTAGACCGTACCTTCCGAGTGGCCGACAATCCGGGAGTCGGTGCTACTGTGGTTTTCGCTTTCGCGGCTTGCCGATCGCGAGCAGGAAAATGGCACTCTTGTCCTTGGCATGCGGTGAAAAGAAGCTGACCACATCATCGTCGAAGAAGGTCAGCCCGGTAGCACCGAGGTGCTGGGCATATGCAGCCAGGTAGATCCTGCCACCAATGGCGCCCGCCTCGAGCTGAACGGCCCGGTACCCGCGGTTTCCGTATCGCTCTAGAATGGGTTTCAAATCAGCGAGAAAGAAGATGTCCGCGCAGGCGTCCGCCGGCAGTTCCTGCTCCAGCCCAAGGTGACGGGCCTCGGCGCGGAACTCTCCCTCTCTCAAAAGCTCCAGGATGTTCTGATGACGCCGGAAGAAGTAAGCCCCCGGCTTGAGCCCCTGCACCGAATGCACGATCAGGTAAAGATCGTTGAGCTGCTCGCCGGGAGGCTTAAGGAAGTCAGCCGAAAGGCCTCGCGTAGCGTAGTCGAGAATGGTAGAAAGTTGTGCCAGAGCGATGGATGCCGTCTTATCGAACGCTCGGGTAGAACCGCGGCGCAAGATCACCTGCTCGATCGTGTCCTTCGACTGTTCTTCTTCCGCCAGGGGTTGCAGTCGCGCTCTTTCGGCCGCCGGAACGCAAGGCGGAACGACCGGTTGCTTCCCGCGCCATTGAGCTACTTCCTGTACGGACGCAAGCGAAGACGCATCATGCATCTCAAGCATGGAGGGATATTCGACCTCGCGATGCGAAAGCGGGATCGTTTCCAAGCGGAGTGCATGAGCTTCGCTGGGCGTTGGAGGCGAACTGTCCGATCTGTGCCCGATCGGTACGAGGCACAAGGAAACCTCGCGCCGGGTATCGAGATCGAGCACGCGATTTACCTCGGCATCCACGAACCCAAGCACGATCTCGGCGGGCAATCCCGAAGCCGCAGAAACGGCCGCCATATTCGCCAAGAGGGTGCCATTGTCCCAACCAAAATGGCGATAGGTGCGTGCCTGATACTTCCAGGCGTTCCGCCAGTACGTCCCGGTGCAAATGATGATCACGGGCGCGCCAACCACCGCCGGTTCCAGCGCCGTCGCCTGAGCCAGGTTTCCGCGAAAATCACCTTTTCGGAGAAGCCGTAGCGACACATCCGCCGGATTGAAGTGGTAGACGCCGGCATCCACGCCCGCGAGATCGCCAGTCACGATATACAACTCGATCTCGTAGAGGGCTCCGGTACAGGCTGCGGCTCGAAAGTAGATTTCTCCGCCTGGAGATCCGCGATGTTTGGTAATCCCCGCCGAGAAATAGAGGATGCGCGCCAGATCTTGGAGGTCAGGTACCGAATCGGCCCGCGAAGAGGACAACGTCACTGAGATCGCGGAGAGTGCGGACACCCCCGTTTGTAGCACGTCCCGCGGGAGCAAGAACGGCTCCGGCTTCGGATAGATTTTGAAAGGCTGGGGCCGGTTGGCCCAGTCGAGGGAGTGAGGATTATTACGAATACTCCAGTAGGAGTGTTTTGTACCATCGTGATATTTCCGAGCCGCCTGGATGTCGCGGTTGTTCATTGGTGCCTGTGTCAGACTAGCACCTGCGCCCCACCAAAAGCGCAATGAGCCCGGGACTGCGGATTGTGCCCGGATGACGGGCTATTCGGAAGTAAGCAAGTAATCAATGGGCGCTGCCTTCGGCAGCGGGGGACGGTTGACACGCCACCCCTGCTAGGGTGCTGTGCAGCAACTTGGGTTGCTGTACGGTTACCACCTGAAAACACGGCAGATGCCGGTTCCAGGTTGCTGTGGAGCAACCTGAAACTCCCACCGAAAAACTCGCGCGCCAACGCCTACCCAGCTCGAAACCTCTTGACACGCGTTCGTAAAAGATGTATGTCATACAGATAAGCTGTTGTATGGCATGGAGGAGCGATGCCAGATCAGCCCCAAACTCAGACTCTCTCCCTTCGAATCAGCGAGGGCCTGCGCAAGCGCCTAGATCATCTCCGAAAAGTCACCTCATTGCGTAAAGGCGAGGAAGTATCGACATCCGAGATTGCCAAGCAACTGCTGGAATCGTCGCCCGCTGACCGGCTCGAAGTGACCGAGCTGATACGGGAGCCAACCGAATGCCTCTTGCGAATTCGTAAGAAGTGCGAAGCCGAGCAGCCGCTCTCATTGGCTGAGTGGACGGTGCTCGCGTACTACGTCCAGCAAGGCGCGGATGCCATCTACAATACCCCGGTTTCCCGTGAGTCCTGCATAGCCTTTCTGGAAGCATTTCAGGCGGTTTACAGGTTGAGGAAAAAACCCAACCCAGGCAAGGACGAGTATTACCTAACTAAGCTTCCAAGCGAATTCCAATCAGGAGATAGAACGCAGCCCGCCAGCCCCGAGGCGGTGCGGCAGACCGTTGCCGAAACAGTACGACAGCTTGCCGACCCGGCCATGAAGTGGAGACCCATCCTTGCCGGGCGCAATCTTTACGTGTTTCTCGATGGCGATGAAGTTAACGACGCCGATGCGGTGAACCGCGCCCTTCGTCCCCACTGGGAAGGGCTTTGGCGGATGGCCGCGCGCGGTCATTCTTTTATTTACAAAAACCCGATCCGCAGCAAGGTCAACCCCAGCGATTCCGTCGTCCAGCCTGCGATCCCGAACGTTTTCGAATCTAACTTTGTGCTGTCCTTCGTGCGCGGCGACGGCAACGATGTACTCCTGTCGTTTAGCTTTCCCGGCCCACGCGGTCCCGTGTACCCCATGAGTTCCTATCCGATGATTCAGGAGTTTCGCGCGATGTTGAACGGATTGACGGCGAAGTCCCGACACTGGAAGGGAGAATACTTCTTTGGATACACGTGGGACCGGGAGGGAGAGACCCAGTTCTCGTTTCGCGCTCATGCAAACGGCATCACCTTTGGCTTTTCCGAAGAGGAGTGGAACGCAGTACGAAAACTCTTCCGCCGGGCTTGGGAGATGCCAGAACTCCAGGCCACATGGGACGAACTAACGATGGAATATGGTGACCTGTGACAACCGGACAGTCATTCCGCACGAAATCGCTCACTGCCAAAGTGACTGAGGAGGAGTATGTCCGCCTGCTGGAACTGGCGACAGCCGCAGGCCAGAGCATGGGGGAGTGGGCACGCACGGTTTTGCTGGCGCAGGTGAATTCCAGCCAAGAGATCATCCTGGCCGAAATACTAGCTTTGCGCATGCTGTACCTGAACAGCGTGCAGATTCTTGGACAGCGACGGGAACTGACCACCGAAGAACTGAGGAAGCTCATTGAGCGAGTGGACCGCGAGAAGCAGGGTAAAGCTCAGGAGCGGCTGAGTGGACAAAATAGCAACCGGCCCAGCCCGGAAAACTCAGCCAATAGCGCCGCCATTTGAACCGGATTCAAAGCCGGTGGAATGCGTTGGAATTCGAGATCGACTGACTAGGGGCGGGAAAGAAGTAAAGCCGTGATCAGGAAATGGGGACGCGACGAGACGTATTACTGGCCGAGCCACAAGCCAGTGTGGACGATCAGCGCCTTTGCTCTCGGAGTGCTAGCAATCTTTGGAATGGCGATCTATCAGGTCAGGGTGCAATGGACGCCGCTACAGCGCTATTGGCTCCCGAACTATCTCAAGACGCAGCTGGCGACAAGCCTCGGTTTTCCCCCGATTAATTACCGTCTCCTCGAAGTGGAGGACCGACAGGGGCGTCACCGATTAGCGGTTGAGACGGATGTCGCACCGTGGGAAGGTCCCCTGCCGCGCGGGGCGACTATTCCGCTAATCCTATCGAAGGAAGCGGCACGGCAGGACCTGCGTCTGGTGCTGGAACCAGCGCAAAAATACAAGAATAAAGAACTCAGCGACTACGCTCAACACTGGATTTACCAAGACCAAACTTGGGGCGACTTCCTGCATTGGCCGCTCGTTACCGGTCTAGCAGTTTTCGGCTGGCTGTCTATCTTTGCTGTTCCCAAAGACTGGAAGCGGCGGCGCGTGCTCAAGTACGGGCGCCGGACCAAAGGCCCAGAGTTCGCCACGGCGGCGCAGTTCAACCGTAGCCAGCAATCCGATGGCATAGGTTTCATCACAAAAGAGCCGCGCACAGTGGGTGAATTCCTGCTTCAGCGTGACGGGAACCTGGTGCGGATTCCGCGCGAGCGGGAGAGTTCGCATTTCATGATGATCGGCGATACCGGCGCAGGCAAATCGTCGCTTATCCGCCAGATCCTCATGCAGGTGGAAGGGCGGGGAGAAACCGCGATTGTGTACGATCCGGCGCTGGAATACACACCGCAGTTTTACGAGCCGAGCCGTGGCGATGTGATCTTGAACGCGGTAGATGCACGTATGCCCTATTGGTCACCGTGCGATGAAGTGCAGCATGAAGCAGAAGCCGAAGGGTTGGCAGCGGCGCTCTTCAAAGACGATCCCCGCACCAATCCGTTTTTCGTGATGGTGCCGCGCCAGATCTTTGCCCACCTGCTGATCGAGCAACCGAAGCGGACACCGCAGGAGCTACTCGCCATTCTTCGAGATGAGCGCGAGCTGACAAAGAGACTCAAGGGCACCGAGCACGCGGCAGCAATCTATCCCGATGCGGGACCGCAGCGTGGCGGTATGATCGCGACTCTCAACAGCGTGAGCAATGCACTGAAGCTGTTGCCCCGAAGAGAAGAAGCTAAGGCGAACTGGACTGCAGTGGAATGGTCACGCCAGCGGCACGGATGGTTGTTCATCACCAGCCCGCCGGAGTTTCGCGAGAGACAGCGGCCTCTCATCAGCATGTGGCTCGACATGCTGGTGCTACGCACCATGAACCAAGGCAAGCCCGGTGCGCGCCCCGTCTGGTTCATTCTGGACGAGCTCCAGAGCTTACATGCGTTGCCGCAGTTACACACAGCGATTACCGAGAGCAGGAAGGCCAGAAACCCGGTGGTGCTCGGCTTCCAAGGGCGCAGCCAGCTTGAAGAACTGTACGGGCGCAAGGCGGAAGCCATGCTTTCCCAACCCGCAACGAAAGTCTTCTTACGCACGGATGAGGCCAACTCCTCGAAGTGGATCAGCCAGACCATCGGGGAAGTGGAAATCGAGCGATTGCGCGAAAGCCGCATGGAGGGCCACTTCCCCAGGAACAGGCGGGATTCCCGCAACTACCAGCTAGATCGGACGACCGAGCCGTTGGTGATGGCATCAGAAATCCAAGGCCTTCCGGATCTGCGCGCCTATTTGAAAAGCGGCAACTTGGTAGTTCCGCTGAGTTTCCCTTACATCGAGTTACAGAAGCGCCACGAAGCGCTGATCGAGCGCAAACTCCCGGCGCAGCAACCAAAGGAAGCGAGCGCGCAGACGGTAACCGCGTCTGGGACTGGCGATGTCCGCGTTCTGACGCGCGGCTTGCCACCGCCGATCCCGCCGCAGCGTCAGCAGCAAGTCAAACCACGACCGACGCGGGCAGTGAACGATGACCTGCCCTTCTTGGAGTAAACGATGCTGACCATCTCCAAGCCACTGTCATCTGGCCAGGCGCAGGCGTATCACAAGGAAGAGTTTGCCAATGCGCGGGACAACTATTACTCAGAAGGCGACCGCGTGCGCGGCGAGTGGCACGGCAAATTGGCCGAACGGTGGGGCCTTAAAGGTGAGGTCAACGAAGAGCATTTTGCGCGACTCGCAGATGGCCAGCATCCGCTTACCGGCGCGCAGCTGGTACAGCACCGCGCGGCGATGCAATACGTGGACGACCGCGGCGAAAAAATCACAACGATGGAACATCGTGCGGGATGGGATGCGACATTCTCCGCGCCCAAGAGCGTCAGTTTAACCGCGCTGGTGGGTGGCGACGAACGAGTGCGAGCAGCGCATCGGGAGAGCGTCAATGTTGCTCTTGATGAACTCGAAAAATATGTGCAGGCCCGCATTGGCGGCAATCATCCAGCGGAGACAACCGGCAAGTGGATTGCCGCGAAATTTGAGCACGATTCGAGCCGCCCGGTCGAGGGCTACGCCGCGCCGCAACTCCACACGCATGTTGTGTTCTTCAATATGACCGAGCGGGAAACCGGCGAAATGCGTGCCCTGCAACCGAGAGAACTGTACCGCTCACAGCAGTACGCCACCGCCATATACCGTTCGGAGTTGGCACTACGCCTGAGGACTCTTGGTTACGAAATTGAGCAGAGAGTCCATGGCGCGCCTGAAATTCGGGGCTACTCGCAAGAATATCTTGAGGCCAGCAGTCCACGCCGCCAGCAAATCAAAGACCACTTGACGGAAGGAGGACTGAGCGGAGCTGAATCCGCACAGATTGCCGCCCACCGCACCCGCGAAGCGAAATTGAACATCACGCACGACGAAATGCAGCGTCGCCTTCTGGAGATGGCTAAGGAATACGGCAACCAGCCGGAGCGAATTGTGCGTGAGGCCCAGGACCGCGTTCATGAGATCGCGGCAAGAAACGACGAGCAAACGGACGGAACAGCCCGCGAAGCCGTCCGGTACTCGGTTGAAAGGAACTTCGAGCGCGAAGCCGTCTCGGACGAACGTGAGCTGATGCGGGATGCACTGAAACGTGCGATGGGCGAGGCTCCGTTTTCGAGAATTCAGCAGCAATTCGATCAAGCGGTGGAGAACGGCGACCTAATTCAGAAGGAAGCTCACGGCATTGGACGGAGCTTTACCACCGACGAGATGATCGCGCTGGAACGCGACAATATTCGTCTCATGCGTAGCACCCAGGAGCAATATCCCGCGCTCGCCAATGACGGCACCCGAAGGGAGATTGAACACGACTACACGCATCTCAGCAGCAGCCAGCATCAGGCAGTACAGGAGGTTCTCAGCAGCCGAGATCAAATCACGGCGCTTGAGGGCGTAGCCGGGGCCGGTAAGACCACCTCTTTGACCGCCGTTCGTGACGCCGCCGAACGCGAAGGCTACAGCGTCGAGGGTTTTGCACCTACCTCGCGAGCCGCGCACAAACTTGGGGAGGCCGGAATCTTATCGATCACATTACAGCACCACCTTGCTCGTGGACCGCAGGCGGATGCCGGAGAAAAACATCTCTACGTGCTCGATGAATCGAGCCTCGCCGGTACCCGGCAGATCAATGACTTCTTGCAGAGGCTCGGAGAACGAGACCGCGTGTTGCTTGTTGGTGACGCGCGACAGCATGAAGCTGTCGAAGCGGGACGCCCTTATCACCAGTTACAGGAAGCCGGAATGCGAACCGCGCATCTGGACGAGATCATCCGCCAGAAGGACCCGGCGCTCAAGGAAGCAGTTGAGCAGCTTGCCCGAGGCGAAATTCACGTCGCCGTCGAAAACCTGGACCGCCAAGGGCGGGTACAACAAATCGAAAACCGGGAAGAACGATTCCAGGCAATCGCCCAGGAGTATGCCCGTTTTCCCCAAGGCACGCTGGTGGTTTCCCCAGACAACCAATCCCGCCGTGAACTGAACGGCATAATTCATGATGAACTACAGGAGCGCGGCCAGGTCCAGCCTCACGAGCAGTCCGTTCGTGTGCTGGAGACCCGTCAGGAACTGACCGGCGCAGACCGTGCATGGGCGGAACAATACTTGCCCGGCGATGTGTTGCGTTATTCGCGAGGCAGCAGAGTGGTGGGAGTAACTGCCGGCCAGTATGCCACGGTCACAGACACGGACGCCAAACAGAACCTGCTCACTGTTGAACGCCAGGACGGCCAGCATGTGAGCTACGACCCGCGCCGCCTGCAGGGAGTTTCGGTCTACCGGGAAGCAGAGCGTAATTTCGCCGAAGGCGACCGTATCCAGTTCACCGCTCCCTCAAAAGAGTTGCACGTGGCCAGCCGCGAGTTGGGGACGATTGTACGAATCGATGAACGCGGCGAGATTGCCGTCCGCACCGATTCAGGAAGAGTAGTGGAATTCCAACTGAAAGACCACCCTCATCTCGACTATGGCTACGCCGTTACCAGCCACAGCAGCCAAGGCCAGACCGCCGACCGTGTACTGATCCACGCCGACACCGAAGAAAGCCCGCACCTGGTAAATAGCCGCATGGCGTATGTCGCTGTCTCACGTGGACGCTACGATGCCCAGATTTACACCAACGACAAATCGGAACTCGCGCAGCACTTGAGTCGCGATGTTTCACACAGCACGGCCATCCACACCGGCCAAGACCATGCAGGCACGACACATTCGCAGGGCCATGTTCAGGGTGAGGCGCTAGGAGTGTGAGAACGAGTTGAAATGGAGTAGTACCGTGAACGCAGCAGAAGACAATGAGCCATTCGTAACGCCTGAAGAAGCAGCAAACTTTCTCAGGATCAGCCCCGTGACGGTAAAGAAGATGGCACGGGAAGGAGACCTCCCCGCACACCCGATAGGAAACGGACTTCGCAAGCGCTGGCGCTTTCGAATTTCTGAGCTAGTTTCCCACATGCGTTGTCGTGTACAGTCAGAATCGTCATCCGTGCGCGCTTTAAGGAGGAAAGCTTCTTGAAACGCACACAACAAGACGTGGGCACGATTGTCCGCAAGAGGAGAACGCGAGGCCCGGATGTGTGGGTTTGGCGCTTTTACGAAACGGACGAGATGGGCATTACGCGAAAGCGCAGCGTAATGTTAGCGGGAGATGCGGAAGCGTGGCCAACGGAAGATCATGCCTGGCAGGGGTCGAGAGAGTTTCGATACCAGCGGATGGAAAAGTCTTCCAGTCAATCGTTCGGAGCACTGGTAAGGCGATACATGCACGAAGCAATGCCAGAACGGTATTCAACCAAGAAGTCCTACGTATCCATTTTGAAAGTGCACATTTTGCCACAATGGGGCGAGGCTCCTGTGGCGGAAGTGAAAAAGCCCCTCAAGGTGGAACAGTGGTTGAAGGAGTTGAAGCATTCTCCCAAAACGAAGTCCAACATAAAGGGTCTCCTGCATCGCATTTTTGAGTACGCGATGAAATGGGAAATTTTGGAGACTCAGAGAAACCCGATGCAGTTAGTCGAAATCAAGGGCGTAACGAAACGTGTTCGCAAAAAAGTTGTGCTTACGGTCGAGCAATATCAGGCTCTTCTCGCAGAGCTTCCGTACCACATTCAAGTGATGGTCATGATTGCAATGTGCCTGGGCTTGCGCATCAGTGAGATCAGGGCATTGCAGTGGCAGGACTTTGATTTGAAGGGGCGGACACTGACGTTGACCCGATCTATTGTGGGCCGCTACGTCTGGAACGGCGGAAAAACCGGAGCTTCAGAGGACGAAGTCTTTCTGGATTCCAAGCTCGTGTCCGTTCTGGAGGATTGGCGGAAGCGATGTGTCGAAACGCCGGAGGCTTGGCTATTCGCTAATGCGGATACAAAGCGCCCAGTCCACGGCGACGCCATTCAGAAAGACTACTTGCGACCAGCCGGTGAAAAGATCGGATTGCAAGGAGTGGGTTGGCACAGTTTTCGGCACACCTATCGAACGCTGATTGATGACATCGGCACTCCGCTCGGGGTGCAGCAGCGCCTCATGCGGCACGCCGACATCAAGACGACCATGAATACATACGGCTCAGCTTTTGAAAAGACCAAGCGCCGAGCCAATAGCCGGGTAGCAGATCTTGTTTTGCCACCCGCGATCAAAAAGCAACTGAAGGATAGGGCGAAGGAAGTTTCCCTGAAGAATTTGAGGCCCGAAACAGCCACGATCCAGTGATTTTGGAATTGGGGACTACGCCGGTAGTCCCTCAAATCCGTAAATGGTTGCGGGGGGTGGATTTGAACCACCGACCTTTGGGTTATGAGCCCAACGAGCTACCAGACTGCTCCACCCCGCAGTTCGATCATAGCAACCACGCCGGGTGCCGTCAAACTTGGCCATCACCGAAATCCCGCGTCGACTAACATCCCTTCCAGAGATTCTTCTCCCATTTCCGCCAAGTTCAAAAAAAGCCTGGCATCCTGCCTGAAATCGCAGCATCCAAGCGGTGTCGCTTGGATTGTGCCGAAGGCGTTTTGCTCAATCGCTCAACCTGAGCGAAGCTCACTTGCCGAACTAGGAGGTCTGTTATGGCCAAAAAAGAAGTTCCTGTCCGCCGTCAAACCACCATCAACGCCCAGCCCCGGCTGCACCAGCATGCGCAGGAGATTCAAGCGTACGGCACCGTCTCGCACGCCTTGCCGCTTGAGTTGGAAGAGCCGGTTCGCCTGGAAATGACCGAGCAACTCAACCTGTTGCTCGCCGATACCATGACCTTACGCGATCTCTACAAGAAGTCGCATTGGCAAGTCGCGGGGCCCACGTTCTATCAGCTTCATCTCTTGTTCGACAAGCACTACAACGAGCAAGTAGAGGTGGTTGACGAAATTGCCGAACGCATTCAGCTGCTCGGCGGAGTTTCATTATCCATGGCCGCCGATGTGGCCGAGACCACGCGCATCGAGCGCCCGCCCCGCGGCCGCGAAGAAGTGCCCGTTCAGATCTCGCGCCTGCTCGATGCGCACCAGATCATCATCCGTCACTGCCGGCAACTGGCGGAACTTTCTACCAAGTTAGGTGATGCGGGCACCAACGATCTGGTCGTGAGCGATGTTCTCCGCCCGAACGAGCTTCAAGTATGGTTCCTGAGCGAACACCTGGTCGATGTTCCGCTAGTGCACGCCGAAGATCCGGATGTGCGAAAAGCTGGGTAGCTCAAGCGCATCACTTACGGTTGGCGACATGAAAAAATGCGGGCCCTTTCACGAAAGGGCCCGCGTCGTCTTGAACTGCTCTGCGAATTTTTCAACGCGACGTTAGGCTTTCATATTGTCGTGGTCGTAGTACTCATAACCCGACATCGGCTTCTCGCCACCCTTCTTCCAGATGCGCGAATCTTCCGGAATCTTGTTGAGCACGCGCGCCATTTCGCGAATGTGCATGGCGACTGTCCCGCAACACGCGCCAATGTAATTGATTCCCACATCGCGGGCCTGCACCGCATAGTCCGCCATATCCTTGCGCGTGAGTTGCAGCGGATCGAGCGCGTAGGGAAATTCCGGAAGGCTCGTGAAATCCGGTTTCTCTTTCGGAGTCCGATACGCGACCGGCTGGCACGCCAGATATCCCGAAACCGCTTTGCGCATCTGCTCCATCGGTCCCAGGATGTGCTGCGGCGGCCGCAGGCAATTCATGCCGACGATGTCGGCCCCTGCGTCGAACAGTGTCTTCGCCGCATCCGCGGCACTCGTACCCTCGGCGGTCTCGTCCTTGTTCTCAAAGCAAATAGTAACCATCGCAGGCAAGCCCGTTGCCTTGACGCGCTCTACTGCAATCAGAGCTTCGCCCAGCCAGGAAAAAGTCTCGCCGATAATAAAATCAACACCCTCGTCAATCTGCACGGCGAGTTGCTCATCGAAAGTCTTGCGCACGCGATCGGCGGCAGCTGGACTTCCCGCCTCGTACATCCACGTCAAGCTGATGTTGCCGGCGACCAGGCACTGATCGCCCGCGACTTCGCGCGCCACGCGCACCGCCGAGCGATTCAATTCCTCCAGTCGATTTTCCAGGCCTACAGTCGCCAGCTTGTCGCGGCTGGCGTAGAACGTGAGAGCCTGCAGCACTTCAGACCCGGCCTCGCGAAACTCGACGTGCAACTCGCGCAGCGCGTCAGGATATGTGAGCGCCACTTCCGGCGTGAACGGCCCCGCGCGCACCCAACCGCGTTTCTCCAGTTCCAGTAAATAGCCGCCGTCGCCCAAAACGGGCCCGTCTTTCAATCGTTCGAGAATGCCCTTCTTTTTCATGCTCGCTCCTGACAATTCCCCTGAGAAGTCTTAGTCATCCACGTATTCGTAATATCCCTAGTTCGGCTGGTCATCCGCGAAACGATTCGCCCGGAAACGCGCTGAGGTCCACCGTTCGGCCCGCTCCGTCGAGTACGAGTTCGCTCATCACCGCTCCGATTCGCAAGAAAAATCTTGAAGCGATCCTGAAAATCCCGCGCACGACGTTGCCGGACCTCAAGCCGCCTCCCGCAGTCGCCCTTTCTTCCAGTCTCGCAGCGCCTGGTGCGCGGCATTACGCCCCGGCGCCCCAGTAACGCCGCCTCCCGGATGCGCGCCCGCCCCGCACAAATAAAGTCCGGCAACCGGCGTACGATACTGCGACCACCCCGGCACTGGTCGCATAAAAAACAGTTGCTCCAATCGCAGATCGCCGTGAAAAATGTTGCCCTCGGTCAAACCGTAAGTGCGCTCCAGATCAAGCGGCGTCAGCACTTGCCGCGCCACAATCGCGCCCGGAACATTCGGCGCGTATTCGGCAATTTTCTTGACCACGCGATCGCCCAACAAATCGCGCTTCTCATCCCAATTGCCTTCGCGCAGGTGATACGGCACATACTGCACAAAGCAGGTGAGAATATGTTTGCCCGGCGGCGCCAGCGAATCATCCGCGTTCGACGACACTACGCAATCCACCCATAACTCTTCTGGGATTTCCCCGAACTTAGCAATGTCGTAGCAGCGCTCCGCGAACGCCAGCGACGGCACAAGCGTATAAAACGTCCGCTCGAGCGCTGTTGCCTGCGGTGAAGTCCCCGTAAATCGCGGTTCTTCGCTCAACACCATGTTTACTTTGGCGCACGGTCCCTGCATCTTGATGCCGCGCACAGCAAATAGAAAATCTTCGGGAAGATCCTTCGCGTCCACCATTCTCAAGAATGTCCGCTTCGGATCGGCGTTGGAAAGAATCATCCGCCCGCGAATCTCTGTGCCGTCTTCCAGCACGACGCTGCGCGCGCGGTCATTGCGAACCTCGATGCGAGCCACCGTCGCCGAAGTGCGAATCTCCACGCCCAGCTTCTTCCCCGCGGCCGCCAGCGCCTGCGTAATCGATCCCATGCCGCCCATCACATGCCCGTAAAACCCCTGTAGTTCGTGCTCGCCTCCGCTGAGCAAATGAAAGAGCAACCCGATTGCTGTCCCCGGCTGGTATGGCCCGCCATGTTTCCCGTAAACATTGTTGGCCAGAAACATCGTCTTCATTTTCTCGGACTCGTAATTGTGATCGAGAAACTCGCCCAGGCTGCCAGTGAGAAACGACACCAGCTGCGAAATCTCCGCACTCGAAATTCCACGAAACCGTTTGCCCACCCGGAACAAATCAGACCACCCCTTCATCGAAGACGTGTCGACCTCCGGTGGAGGTTCCATGAAAAACGGCTGCAGGTATCGCGCCAGCTTCTTCAACTGGTCATCAACTTGCACAAACCGCGCGGCATCTCGCGCGGAAATCTTCGCAAATTCCTTGCGCGCACGTTCGCGATCCACCCACCACGGCACAACGTGACCGTCGGGGAAGGGAACCTGAATCGCCGGATCGCACGGAACCATGCGCAGGCCGTGACTCGCAAGCTGCAATTCAGAAATGACTTCCGGGCGCAGCATGCTGGCAATATAGGAAGTCGTGGATACGCGGCAGCCCGGCGCAATCTCTTCCGTCACACAACAGCCGCCAACAATCTCCCGCCGTTCGAGCACCAGTGTGGAGAGTCCCCCGCGCGCGAGGTAAGCCGCGGCCGTCAGTCCGTTATGACCTGCGCCGATCACGATGGCGTCATAAATGGATCGGGCGCCGGTCGTGTTCGTCGACGTCGAAGATGTTTGACCGGAAGTCACGCACGCTATCTCTGAATCGGATAACACTACCGCAGATGGCTCTAAAAATGAAGTTGAATTCAACAAGACAGTGCTATATGCTGTCGTGACTTACAGTCATTCTCTATGCCAGGAATCGCCAGCAATCGCGTTGCTCCACCCCTCTACCAACGTCAGGCCCCAACCCGCCCACGCTCGGAGGCAAAGCGCAGCCGCATCATCGAAGCCGCCACGCAACATTTTGCCGAGCATGGCTATCACGCGGCCCGAGTCGGCGACATCGCCATCGCCCTTGGCATCGCCAAAGGCTCCATCTTCCAGCACTTCGGCAGCAAAGACGGGCTGTTCTTCGAAGTCTACAAACGTTCCGTCCGCTCCTTCGCCAAATACTTGGATGCGCCCGCGGAAATTCGTTTGGCTGGCTTTTTCGAAGTGCTGCGCTACTGGCTCGTCCGCACCGAGCACCTGGTGCACGAGGACTGGATTCCTTACCGTATTTCTCTGCTCGGCAATTACGGCACCGACCTCGTGCTGAAGCGCGAGATTAACCGCTTCCTGATCAGTGAAGATCCTTACGGCACCGTGAGCTTCGTCCGCTTTGGACTGGAGCGCCACGAGCTGCGCAAAGATATGGACATCGAGATGATCGTTTCCATTCTCGACTGGATGATGGAACGCTTCCAGGATGCATTGCTCACCGCCGAACTTGATCCAGGATTATTTCGCCGTCAAGGAGAGTTGGCCGAAAAAAAAGAAGCCAGGATTCAACAGTTCTTGGACGTATTGCAGCGCGCGATTGGCGCCGTGACCGCAGACCCCGCGACCAGGCCCCGTCCGCCGCTGCGAGGAAATCATCGCAAGTAGATTGCTGACTGGCGGATAATCAGCGTAAAAGCCTAAGATCGCAGTATTCATTCGAGAGCATAAATATGCAAGTGTCGATTGAGCAGATTCTCGCCGGTTACAACGATCGCTCCCCGCTCCCCGAGGCGTCCACTATCCCCGCGCCCTGGTATATCGATCCTCGCATTTACGAACTGGAGCGCCTCAATGTCTTCGGCAAGACGTGGCAGCTAGTAGCCCGCACCGATCAGTTGCAGAAGCCAGGAGCATTTGTTTCCACGCGTCTTGCCGGAGAGCCCATCGTTGTCGTGCGCGGAGGTGACGGCACGTTGCGCGCCTTCTACAATGTGTGCCGTCACCATGCCGCCGCAGTCGTCACTCAACCTTGTGGTCACGCAGAAATTCTGCAATGCCCCTACCACGGCTGGAAATACGGTCTCGATGGATCGCTCAAAGGCATGCCAGAGTTCGATGGAGTGCAGAATTTCGACCGCGCCGAAAACGGCCTGGTACCCATTCGCGTCGAAACCTGGGAATGTTTCGTCTTCGTCAACCTCGACCCGCAGGCTGCGCCGTTGCAACAGTTTCTCGGCGGTCTGGTCAAGCGCGTTGCGCCTCTGGGCGTCAGCAAGTTGCACTACTTCGACCACAGGTCCTATGACATTCAATGCAACTGGAAAGTCTACGTCGATAACTATCTCGACGGCGGATATCACGTCCCGCACCTCCACAAAGGACTCAGTTCCGTGCTCGACTACAAGCAGTACACCATCGAGAACGAGGATCGGTATTGCCTGCAGTCCAGCCCCATGGTTGCTTCCGACGAAGATGCCGCGACCGGAGCGACGCGTAAAGGAGATCGCGCCTGGTATTTCTGGCAATATCCGAATCTGATGATCAATTGCTACGAGGGATATATGGACACGAACTATGTCATTCCCGTCGACGCGGATCATTGCAGGGTGATCTTTGACTTCTATTTTAGTGATGTCAGCGAAGCGCGCCGGGAATATAACAATGAATCGGTGAACGTTGGCAACCGCGTCCAGGACGAAGATCTCGGCATCTGCGAAGATGTGCAGCGCGGACTGAAATCGCGCGCCTACCGGGCCGGCCGCCTCTCCGTGCGCCGCGAGGCCGGCGAACAGTTGTTCCACCAGTTGCTCGCCGCCGATCTCAAGGCTGATTCCAAGGCTGATTTCAAGGAATGTTCCACATCGTCCATTTCAACGGCCGATTGAGCCTGCCACCTCGCGCGCATATTAATTGCATACATAGCAATCGTACATAGTAATAGTAATAAGGACTGAATCGTGAAACCGCTCCTCGCAGCAATTTGCGCTCTAACGACTCTCGCCTCCGCTCAAGTCACGGCGATCCGCGCCGGCCACCTCGTAGACCCCGACTCGGGCACGGTCCTCGCCGACCAGGTCATCCTCATCCGCGATTCGAAAATCGAAAAAGTGGGGAAGGGAATCGACGTCCCCGTTAAAGCCACAATCATAGATCTCAGCAAGATGACCGTTCTGCCCGGCCTCATCGATTGCCACACTCACGTCGCCGACGGCGCGCATGACGGCGAACCTATGGGTCAGTTCAAAAAGACCGGGGCGCAAGTCGTGCTCGAGTCCGTGCCCAACGCCCGCGCCATGCTCGAGTCCGGATTCACCACCGTGCGCGATGTTGGAACTTATCGTGCCCTCGGCGACATCGCCCTGCGCGACGCCATCAATCGTGGCGATATCGTAGGTCCGCGCATGTTCGTCGCCGGTGCTTACGTCACCATCTCCGGCGGAGCCGGCGCGCTCACCGGCCTCGCTCCCGACATTCAGCTCCCATGGGATCTGCACTACGGCGAAGCCAATAGTCCGTGGGAAGTGCGCAAAGTAGTTCGTCAGCTCGCGCACGACGGCGTCGACCACATCAAGGTTCTTTCCAGCGGAGCCGTGCTCACTCACGGCAGCAATCCCCATTCGCAAGAGTTCACACCCGAAGAGCTCCAGGCCGCAGTCGACGAGGCCGGCCACTTCGGACTGCGTGTCGAAGCCCACGCCCACTCACCCGAAGGAATCAAGAATGCGATTCGCGCCGGCGTCGCCTCCGTCGAACACGCCAGCATGATCGACGACGAAGGCATAGCGTTGGCTAAACAACACGGCACATATCTCGATATGGATATCTATGATGAAGAGTGCATCCAGGAAGAAGGAAGAAATGGAAAGATGCCGAAAGATTTCCTGGAGCACGACGCGCAGCTGGGCCAGATCCAGCGCGACAATTTCCGCAAGGCCGTAGCCGCAGGCGTGAAAATGTCATTCGGCACCGATGCCGGAGTTTGCGCCTACGGCATCAGCGGAAAACAATTCGCCTTCATGGTGAAATACGGAATGACCGCGATGCAGGCCATCCAGGCCGCGACCAGCAATGCCGCAGACTTGCTCGGGCACTCCAGCGAAATCGGCTCTCTCAAACCCGGTAAATATGCCGACATCATCGCCGTCCCCGGCGATCCGCTCGCAGATATTCGCCTGCTCGAAGACATAAGATTCATAATGAAGGACGGCAAAATCTACAAACAGTAAAGCGCCGTCACTGGTGATCGCGCGGAATCGTTTCCTGCCACGTCTTCGACTTGACCATCTGCCCATCTTTCAGCAGTTCTCGCGTGTACTTGTAATAGAAATTCATTTGATCGGTAGTCACCAGGAGGTGTCCGCGCCAAATCAACGTGCGGCCTTTCAACGCGAATGTGCTCTCCGCTTCCCCGCGCACTGAGCAAGTCTCCGGATGAGCATCGTCGCCCTCATATGTGAGATTCTCAAAATCATTTTCCGTGCCCCACGGATACTCGTATCCATCCTTGCCCTTCCAATGCACCGTCGTCTTCTGCCGCGCTTCATCGCGCTCTACCGTCCAGTCGCCCGGCCAGGGGAATCCTTCGCTCTTAATGTCGGTCCGCTCCTCTGATGCTTCAGGCGGCGCGAACTCCGGCGCAGCCGCTCCATGCACAGGGACAACGGGAAGGACAACTCGCGATCCGTCACTGCCACCCAAATCCAGCGACGTCGTCATCGCATACGGCGTCGGCAGCACCATCGGCCACAATGCATTTGAAATCGCCACACGAATGCGATGCCGTTTCGGAAACACCCACGAAGTTAGGTGCAGCTCAATGTCCAGCGGACACACTTTGCCCGGCTCCAAATCGCGCGGCTCGCTCATCGATTCCCGCTGCGCGCCGTTCAATCCCGCGCCCGTAATCTGCGTGACCGTTCCATCTGGAGCCACATCGGAAAGCCGCACAAACCAATTCGCCAGCGGAGCAGTCGCCGAAGCTCGCAGCAGCGCATGCGGCCTGCCAAGAATCGCGACCTCATGTTCCAACGGCGCCGAATCATAAACCAGACTGAACGCGTCCACCGGTCGCGGATCGCTCAATAACTCTCCCCACCAGAAGCCAGCCTCGACGCCCACAGTCGGAACATACTTCAACTGGTGCGTCCTCTGCGCGCCCGCTGAATTGTCCAACGTGTGATTTCCCTGAAAAAATAGCGTCATATCCGTCGTGTCCTTCGGAGGCCATACATCTTCGCGCCGCCATTCCCCCGGCACATTTTGCAAATTCGGATCCGGCGGATGCCAGTGCTGCATGTAGACGACCAGTCGCGGATCATTCTCCACTCCCGTGTCGCGCCCCTTGAGCCAATAATCGAACCAGCGCACGGCCTGATCGCGCCACTCGACGCGCGGTCCGAAATCCGCATCATTGGGAAACGAATGGTTCCACGGCCCAACAATCGCCTTGATCGGAGCCTTCGATTTCATCAGCATGTCCGGGACGTTGTCGCGATAGCCGTCCTGTAGTCCGCCGATCAAAAAACTTGGCGTCGTGATTTCACTGAGTGGCCGCACCCGATCGCGCCAGAACGGCCCATCATGCTGATGTTTCAAGTAGAGCAACGACCACGGTGGCGAATCGAACCGCGGCCCCAGGGTTTTTTCGTCGAGCGAATAATCCGGCGCGCCCACCCAACCCTCGGCCATGTCCATGTTCAGCTCAAATTCGTCAACGTGTGCCATGCCGTCGATGTAATGGACGTCATCATGAAACAACTCAGCCGTAGCGTGCACGGCAACAATCGCCTTTAGCGCCGGAGGATGCCGCATCGCCATCTGCAGCGCCGTAAACCCTCCCCATGAAATGCCGAACATGCCGACGTTGCCGTTCGACCATGGTTGCCGCGCAAGCCACGCAATCACCTGCTCACCGTCGACTTGTTCCTGTTCGGAATACTCGCGTTCAGGCGGAGCGCCCTCGCTCGCACCAAACCCGCGAATGTCCACGCGCACGCCCACGTAGCCTCGCCGCGCGAAGTAAGCATGCTTGGGATAATCTCCCGCGGCCGTGCCATCATCCTTTCGATACGGCAGGTACTCGAGAAGGGCAGGGAACTTTTCTCCCGGCTTCGCGCCCTCCGGCATGTAAAGCGTCGCAGCCAGCCGCACCCCATCCTTCATTGGAATCCACGCCTGCTCCATGTGGACGCCATACACCGGAGGCGACGGCGGTTCGCTCGCAAAAATGCAAAGAGGAGAAAAAATAAAGAAAGAGATAAAGAAAGAGAAAGAGAAGAAGATAGAAGCGGTCTTCGCCAAAGCGGTCTCCCAAGTGGCAGGCAAGTCTGGGTCTGGGGGCGCTGGATGCCGGGTGCCCCATTTCTCGCGTATGTTGCGAGAAGTGGGGAAGTGACCCCAAGACTGACCTCGGGTCAATCGTGCGGCTCCTGCTCGCGGCGCATGGCGCGCAGATCGATGCCAAGTTGCTCCGCTTTCTTATACAGGTGACTGCGCTCCAGGCCAAGCGTTTTCGCAGCCAGACTCATGTTCTGATGACTGCGCTTCAGTTCTGCGAGAATCACCTCGCGTTCGAACGACTGCACTCGGTCGGCGAGCGCCCCAGACCCAATTGCACTGGGTGCCCCGCCAACGCTCGAAAAAGGTTTCGGCAGCGCCATTTGCACCGTTCCCAAATCCACCTGACCCTCAGTCGCCATCAGCATAAGCCGCTCCACCATGTTCCGCAGTTCGCGAACGTTGCCCGGCCAGGGATGCGTCTGCATCTCCGCGATGGCGTCTGCGGTGAACGGTACCCGCTTCCAGCCATTCTGCAGACAAACCTGCGCAGCGAAGTGCTCCACCAGAGCCGGAATGTCGTCGCGTCGCTCCCGCAACGGCGGCAGCATCAACGGAAAAACATGTATCCGGTGAAATAAATCCTGCCGGAACTTCTCTTCCCGTACCCGCGCTTCCAAGTCACGATGCGTCGCTACCACCACGCGTACATTCACCGTAACCGGCTTGTCGCCCCCAATCCTCTCCACTTCGCCTTCTTCCAAGACGCGCAATAATTTTGCCTGCATGTTCAAAGGCATGTCGCCAATCTCATCCAGAAAAATTGTTCCCTGGTCAGCCTGCTCGAACTTGCCAATGTGTCGCCCCGACGCGCCCGTGAACGATCCCTTCTCGTGTCCAAAAAGTTCTGACTCAATCAACTCTGCCGGCACGGCTGCGCAATTCAGGGTCACAAACGGCCCCGCCGCACGTGGGCTCCGTTCGTGAATGGTTCGTGCCACCAATTCCTTGCCCGTGCCCGTCTCGCCGAAAATGCAAACGCGCGATTCGCTTGCGGCCACACGCTCCAGTTGCGCCATCACCCGCCGCATGGCTTCGCCCTTCCATACGATTTCATGTTTGCCGAGCCGCTGCCGTAGTTGCCGGTTCTCGCTCTCCAGGCGCTGCAGTTTGAGCGCGTTCTCCACTGTGAGCATCAGTTTGTCGCTGGAGATCGGTTTCTCAAGAAAATCCAGCGCACCCAACCGCGTCGCCCGCACTGCCATTTCGATGTGCGCCTGCCCCGACATCATCACCACCGGCGCCGTCACTCCCTGCCGCTTGAATTCCTCCAGCAGCGTCAGACCGTCTTTGCCGGGCATGACCACATCCGAAAGAATCAGATCGAAACTCTGCGCCTTGGCCAATTCCAGAGCCTTCGCCGCGTTGTCGCACACCGTGGCTTCGTGTCCCGCCAGTCGGAACGCGCGCGACAGCGAGGCCAGCGTGTTAGCTTCATCATCGACGATCAAGAGATGCGCTTTCAGTGGCAACCGTCCTCCTCGCTATTTGGTTCCCATCGCGAACCTTAGCACCGTTCGTGGTTTATGCATTCGCCTTCTCCAGCGCCCCAAGATTCTGCGGCAACTCGATCACAAATGTCGTCCCGCGCCCCGGTTCGCTCTGCACGCTGATTCTTCCGCCATGATCGCTCACGACCGATTGCACGATCGCCAGGCCCAGCCCAGTTCCATGCTGTTTGCTGGTGTAATAAGGAGTGAAAATCCGTTCACACTCCTCACGCGTCAATCCAGAGCCGGTGTCACCGATTTCGATGATCGCCTTTGCATCGTCGCGCCTGCTCCGCACGCGAAGCGTCCCGCCATTCGGCATCGCGTCCATCGCATTCAGCACAAGGTTCGACAATGCGCGATGCAGCAAATCCGGATCGGCAGCGATTGTGCCGACACTCTCATCCAGCTCCAGCTGGCAGTCGATCGCCGCGCGCCCCGGTGCTCGCAGTTGCGCCTGATAAAGCTTCACCACGCCCCGCAGGACTTCATTCACCTGTATCGCTTGCAACTGCGGATGCGGCATCTTCGAAAACTCGCTGAAGCGGCCAATGATTGTCTTCAGGTTCGAAATCTCAGCCAGCAAAGTGCTCGAACTTTCCTGGAACACTTCATCGAACTGCTCCGGACTCTGCGCCTGCGCCCGCGCCCGCACCAGATTCTCCACCGTCAGTTGCAGCGGGAACAGAGGGTTTTTCAACTCATGGGCCAGGCGCCGCGCCAGTTCGCGCCATGCCGCTACTCGCTCCGTCTGCACCAGTCGCTCCTTCTGCGCCAGCAACTCAGCCGTCATACCGTTGAAAGACTCCGCCAGTTGCGCGATCTCATCGCCACCGTGAACTTCCACTCGCGTGTCCCATTCGCCAGCGGTCACATTCTGCGCTGCGCGTGCCAGTTCCTCTACTGGGCGCGTCACTCGCGCCGCCGCCCAACTGCCCAGCAGAATCGCCAGCATGATTCCGCCTCCACCGGCCAGTAGCGCCGATGCTCCGATGCGCCGCTTGAGTTCCACATACGGCCGCCGCGAATTTCCCACCAGCAAAACGGCCAGCAGCGGATGTTCGCTCCCCGCCCCTCGCAGCGGAATCGCATGAAACACCTCGTCGTCCGCCGGGTCCGCGGACCATGACACGATCCCCGCCATCTCCTGGTTGTACTGCCGCACCGCATTGATGATGGGCGCAAACTTCTCGGCCGGCCGGGCTGCATCCGGGCCGCTCCCCGGGCTCGACGGATCCAGCAGCGAGTCCGGGGAAAAACGATCTCCGCGATTCTGATACAGCAAAACCCGCATATCTGCCGGCAGATCAAGCGCGGAAAGAAAATTCTTGTCCAACCGCTGACCGCCAACCACGTACACCGGATGTTCGCCGACGTGAGTCGCCCGCACCGCAAACAGCCCGAGAGCAGTGGAGTCCTGCAACTCTTCACGTTTCAGAAATGCGTCCTGACCGCCCGCAGTCGACAGGCCTTCAAACCCAATCTCGGGATAACCAAACTTCGCCGGCCACTGCGCCGACGAAATGATTTTCCCCTGCCCATCCAGAAACTCCAGAAAGTCGAGCTGCCGATTCTCCGCCATCTGCCGCGCCAGTTCGAAATATTCGGCGGAGTCAGCGGACGTGCCCAGCGACGTCCCCGGTGACGCGCCATTGAGCGCGGTCGCCATGCGGTTCACCGGATCAGACCCCGCGATCGCTTCCACTCGCCGCGCCACATTCTCGCCGCGCCGGTTGAACTCGCGCTGAAACTGCGCCACCAGCGCAGCCGTCCGCTGGTCTTCTGTCTTCTCAAACGCGTTGCGCGTGACTGCCAGCACCAGCAAAGCCACGGCCGCCACCGACAGGAAAACCGTCAGCGCAAAAACCGTCAGAAGTTTGCGGCGGAAAGTCATCTTGTGCAGATCATCCTGCGGTCGTCATGGTTTCGCGTTCCGCAGCCATGCGTCGGCAACGGTCCAGCTTCCATCGGAACGCAGCCCCCAGCTTCGCAACGTCCCCGCAGCCGCATACGACACCGGCAAGTGAAACAGGGGAATTACCCGCTGTGTCGCCAGCACCGACAATTCAGAAGCATAGAGCTCCTCGACAGAAGCTCCCGTTTTCGCAACCGATGTTCCCGCCAAAGCCGCAACACTCTGCAGCGCGATCCACGGACCATTCGACGTCAACGGAATTCGAACCAGCCGCAAATCAGAGTTAGCAGCCGAAGTAGGTTGCAGCGACAATCCCGCATCTCTGGCGTTCAGCGCAATGCGCTCAGCCAACAGCCGGTCCACCGGGTCCGCGTCGCTATAGCCAATCGTCCAGGTCGGTGTCGTGTGTACTTGCTCATGTGCCTGACGTGCCCGAGCCAGGTCTGCGCCTGTCGAAAACACGAATCCGTAACCGCTCATCCAGTTCGGCAGAATGCTGGCCGCCGGCTGCCCCGCGCCCTGTAACAGCACACTCTTGATTGACCCGCGCTCAACGCTCAAGGCCAGCGCTTCGCGCAGAAGCTTCTCGTCTGGCAACGCCACATCGCGGGCAAATACAAGCGCTAACAACTCGACCGGCGCGGAACTCGCCAGTCGTCGTGCCTGCGTATCCCGATTCTCCGAAAGCTGATTTTGCGAAAACAGATGCGTCTGCTCCGGCGCCACCTCCACCAGATCCGCCCTGCCCAGTTCCAGTTCGGTCATCTGTTCACGAAAACTTTTCCCCATCTCAATCTCAATCGTGTCGAGGAAAGGCCGTCCCCGCCAACAGTCCTCATTCGCTGCCAGCGCCAACTTCTTTCCCGGCTGCCACTCGACCACATGAAACGGCCCCGTGCCACTCGGAGTGCCGTCAGCATTCCTCTTCGCAATCGCATTCCGTGCCAGCGCCAGCTCCGCTAACATCTCAGGCTCAGGTCCGTCCAGCTCAATCCCGACCGAGTCGCCGGCCGCGCTCACGTTCCACGCGGGATTCGCCGCGCGCAGCGACGCAGCCGCAACCTCAGCGCCGAGCAGCGTCCCATCGTGAAACCTCACCCCGCGCCGGATTCGCAACTGCCAGCGCTGATTCTTCTGTGTACCCTGCCATGACTCCGCCAGCCCGGGCTGAACCCGTCCATTCTCGTCCGTAGTCACCAGCCCGTCGAACATCAGCAACGTCAAGCTCCGCCCAGCGAACGAATAAGAGGCTGCCTTAACCATATCAACCGGATCCAATTCCAGCGGATCCAGCGACGCAGGAGCGGCCCGCATCGCCACTTGCACAGCGCC
>Ga0210389_10000232_pt1 | contig 57382 bp, 50 predicted proteins | sample IncBWH28OmetaG_FD_160127 | JGI IMG/M metagenome (GOLD analysis project Ga0210389, IMG submission 160127) | Forest soil microbial communities from Barre Woods Harvard Forest LTER site, Petersham, Massachusetts, United States - Inc-BW-H-28-O ... | reverse complement strand
CCACGAGTCAATCTCATGGCAAAAACCGTCCGCGAATCCGAAGACCCGCAATGACGGGGGTAGTACATCTCGTATGCACTGGCTTTTAACACGCTGTTGAGTTCTCAAGTAACAGATGCGCACCTTGGAGCAGCTTCTACTACCCTTCCGGGGCAACCCTTAAACTTTACTCTGGAGACTTCTTCCTGTCAACTTGCGGTCGACGCTCAGATGATCTCCAGCCAGCGGCCGACGCCGACCACGAGTCCCGCGTGGACGCGATTCAACGCGTACGCGAAACCCTTGGAAGGTTGAGGCTTCTGGTGGCGCCCCGGGCCGTCCCGCCATCCGGCGTTTCGTCCCCTCAGGGCATGTAGAACTTTACGGGTGCGGTTAACCTCCGTCAAATCGGAGGTGTCCACTACTCATGCCCGCCCGTCCGGCGGCTAAACCTGCTTGGCCGGACGGCGCGGCGCGTGTGCCCGGTACACGGACACCGTCGGTTCCCCCGCCAGCCAGAAACGCCACGGCCAGTCGGAGGCCTCACGTATCCCGACCCGCGGCCCCGTGCGCACCTCGGCAGGGGCAGCCGCGGCCCCGTCACCAGCCGCGCCCTCCCCGGCCCGCATGCGCAGTGCGGACGACGGATCGCACACATCGGCGCCGTCGAGCGTCCGGTCGATCGCCATCGCCTGGCACAGGCGCCCTGGCCCGCGGGCGAGATCCCGGGCCGACACGCCCCCCATGGCGATCCGGCCCGCGGGCCGGCGGCGGACGCGGGCGATCTCCTCCCCGGCGATCACCTCACCCGCGCGCAGCAGCACCGCCGACGCCGACCCCGGCGTCAGGCAGACCATATTGACGCAGAAGTGCATGCCATACGTGAAGTAGACGTACGCATGACCCGGCGGCCCGAACATCACCCCGTTGCGCGCCGTCCGTCCCCGGTACGCGTGGGACGCGGGATCGCTCGCGCCCATGTAGGCCTCGACCTCGGTGATCCGGACGGCGACCAGCCCCTCCGCCGTCTCGCGTTCCAGGACGCAACCGAGCAAGGCCGGCGCCACCTCGAGCGCCGACCTCGCGAAGAACTCCCGGGGAAGCGTTAGTCCTCGCCCGCCGCGGCCCACGCCGCCGCCTCGTCGACGACCGCGCGCAGGTTGCCCATCTGCTCCGCGACGCGGGCGGGGGCGGTACCCCCGAATCCCTTGCGGGCGGCGAGGGCGCCGTCGACGGTCAGCACGGTGCGCACGTCAGGCGTCAGGTGCGGGGACACCTTGGCGAGGTCCTCATCGCTTACCTGATCCAGGGTCGTGTCGTTCACCTGGCACCACACGACGAGGTGCCCAACGATCTCGTGGGCGTCACGGAACGCCACGCCACGCTGCACGAGATACTCGGCCAGGTCGGTGGCCAGGGTGAACCCAGCGGGCGCGAGGGCACGCAGCCGCTGCGCGTTGATCCGGAGCGTCGCGACCAGCCCGGCCATGGCGGGCAGCACGAGCAGCAGCGTGTCGACGGCGTCGAACACCGGCTCCTTGTCTTCCTGCAGGTCCCGGTTGTATGTGAGCGGCAGGCCCTTGAGCGTGGTGAGGACTCCGGTCAGCCCGCCGATGAGGCGCCCCGCCTTGCCGCGCGCCAGCTCGGCCACGTCCGGGTTCTTCTTCTGCGGCATGATCGAGGACCCGGTCGCGTACGCGTCGTCGATCTCGATCCAGCCGAACTCCTGCGAGGACCACAGCACGATCTCCTCGCCGAGCCGGGACAGGTGCACGCCGGCGAGCGCGGCCGCGAAGCAGAACTCGGCGGCGAAGTCGCGGTCGGCGACCGCGTCCATGGAGTTCGGGGCGGCCGACTCGAAACCCAGCTCCGCGGCCAGCACTTGCGGGTCGATCGCCAGCGACGACCCCGCGAGCGCACCCGCGCCCAGGGGGCTGACCGCCGCCCGCTTGTCCCAGTCCCGCAGCCGCGCGATGTCCCGGGCGAACGCCTGGACATGCGCCAGCAGCTGATGGGCGAACAGCACCGGCTGCGCGTGCTGCAGGTGCGTCATGCCGGGCGCGGGCGTGTCGCCGCACTGCTCGGCCTGGGAGATCAGCGCGGTCTGCAGCTCGGCGAGCCTGCTCACGATGAGGCGGGCGTGGTCGCGCAGGTACAGCCGCAGGTCGGTGGCGACCTGGTCATTCCGGCTCCGCCCGGCGCGCAGCTTCCCGCCGAGAGCGCCGAGCCGCTCGAGCAGGCCGCGCTCCAGCGCGGTGTGCACGTCCTCGTCCGCCACGGTCGGGCGGAAACTGCCGTCCTCGACGGCGCGGTCCAGGTCGTCGATGGCCTTGAGCATCGAGTCGGCCTCGTCGTCGCTCAGCAGCCCGGCCCGGTGCAGCATGCGCGCGTGCGCCCGCGATGCCAGCAGGTCATAGCGGGCCAGGCGCCAGTCGAACTGCACGCTCAGCGACAGCCGCGCCAGGGCATCCGCGGGACCGCCTTCAAAGCGCCCGCCCCACAGCCTCGTCGGTCCGCCACCCGATTCCATCTCAGCCACCTTCAACTCTCATTTAGTAGTTCTACTCAACCCTATTCGCCCGCGGGATCACGCGAGGGGTTACTTGCGCCGGTCCGCGATACGGAGCAACTCGGCCGCCAGGGCCTCCCCGCCGGACGGGTCCCGGCTGATCACGAGCACCGTGTCATCGCCCGCGACCGTGCCGAGGATGGCCGGCCAGGCGGCGTGGTCGATGACCGACGCGAGGAACTGGGCGGCCCCCGCCGGGGTGCGCAGCACGACCAGGTTCGCGCTCGACTCCGCCGAGGTCAGCAGCTCCTTCAGGTGCCGGACCAGGCGCGGCGGGACCGGCCCGAGCGATGAGCCTTCCGCCGGCACGGCGTCCACGTGAGACTGAACGTCGGGAGTCACCTGCGTTCGTGACGGAAAATCGGCGGCAGTGGCGCCGCCCAGGCCGAGCCCCGGCTGAGAGCCCGGCCCGCCGGGCAGCTCCGGCAGGGAGTAGATGAGCCCCCCGTCCGGACCGCGCAGGCGCACCACGCCCAGGTCGTCCAGGTCACGCGACAGCGTCGCCTGCGCGACCGACACCCCGGCGTACCGCTGCAGCAGGTCCGCGAGCTGCTCCTGGGAGTGAACCTGCTCGCGGGACAGGATCGCGGCGATCCGCGCCTGTCGCGCCGCCTTGGTAGACGGCGCGGGGACCGCGCTGATCCCGGGCGCGCCGCTTCCCGCACCACCGTTTCCGGGGACGCCGCCGGAAACGGTCACGCTCGCTCCAGCAGCCAGGCGAGCAGCGCCTTCTGGGCGTGCCTGCGGTTCTCTGCCTGGTCCCAGACCACGCTGGCCGCGCCGTCGAGGACGCCGGCGGTGATCTCCTCGCCGCGGTGCGCGGGCAGGCAGTGCAAGACGATGGCCGACGAGCTCGCCTGGGCGAGCAGGTCGTCGTTCACCTGGTAGGGGGCGAGCACCATCTTGCGCTCCTCGGCGCCGGACTGGCCCATCGACACCCACACGTCGGTCGCGAGGACGTCCGCGTCCTTGGCGGCGGCCGCGGGGGCGTCGAGCACCGCCGCGGAACCGCCGGTCCGCGCGCCGATCTCCCGCGCCTTCGCGACCACGGCGTCGTCGGGGAGATACCCGGCGGGCGCGGCGATCCGCACGTGCATGCCGGCGGTCGTGCCCGCCAGCAGGTAAGAGTTGGCCATGTTGTTCGCTCCATCACCGAAGTAGGCCAGTGTGCGGCCCGCCAGGTCACCGAGGTTCTCCTGGACTGTCTGCAGGTCGGCGAGGATCTGGCACGGGTGGAACTCGTCGGTGAGCGCGTTGACCACGGGTACTTCGCTGACCGACGCGATCTCCTCGATGCGATCCTGGCCGAAGGTCCGCCACACGATCGCGGCGGCCTGCCGCGAGAGTACCCGGCCGATGTCGGCGATGGTCTCACCGCGCCCGATGTGGGTGGTCTGCGTGTCGATCACCATCGGGAACCCGCCGAGTTCGGCGACGCCCGCCGAGAACGACGACCGCGTGCGCAGCGACGGCTTGTCGAACAGGATGGCCACCGTCTTCGGGCCGTCAAGGGGGCGGAACGCGAACGGATCCGCCTTCATGCGCGCCGCGAGGGCGAGCACCTCGGCCTGCTCGGCCCGGGTCAGGTCGTCGTCGCGCAGGAAGTGCCTCATGCCTGTACCGCCTCGTCGAGGATCGCGGGGAACGCGCTCAGGAACTCGCCGGCCTCGGCGGCCGACAGGATCAGCGGCGGGGCGAGCCGGACCGCGTCGGGCTGGACGGGGTTGACGAGGAACCCCTTGTCACGCGCGGCGCCGCTGACCGCCGCCGACTTCTCCCCCGTCAGGGCGACCGCGAGCCACAGGCCGCTGCCGCGCACGCCGGCGACGAGCGGGTGACCGATCGCCTCGACGCCATGGCGCAGGCGCTGGCCGACGTCCTTGACGCTGACGAGGATGCCGTCGCGGCCGATCGTGTCCAGGACCGCGAGGGCCGCCGCGCAGGCGATCGGGTTGCCGCCGAACGTGGAGCCGTGATCGCCCGCCCGAAAGGCACTGCCGAGCGGGCCGAAGCCGACGCAGGCGCCGATCGGCAGCCCGCCGCCCAGGCCCTTGGCGAGCGTGAGCACGTCGGGCCGCACGCCCGCCGCCTGGTGGGCGAACCACTCACCGGTGCGGCCGATGCCGCTTTGGATCTCGTCGATCACGAGCAGGCTGCCGGCGTTGTCGGCCGCCTCCCGGGCCGCGCGCAGGTACCCCTCGGGGGCGGGGACCACGCCGCCCTCGCCCAGTGTCGGCTCCAGGAAGACGGCGGCGACCGTCTCGTCCACGGCGTTGCGCAGGGCGTCCGCGTCACCGTAGGGGACGAACCGCACGGTCAGCCCGTACGGGCCGAACGGCTCCCGGATCGATTCCTTGCCGGTGATCATGAGCGCGCCCAGGGTGCGGCCGTGGAAGCCGTGGTCGGCGGCGACGATGGTCCGCCGCGGCGTGCCGCCGGGCTGGCCCTGATAACGCAGCGCCAGCTTGAGCGCGGCCTCGTTCGCCTCGGTGCCGGAATTGCAGAAGAAGACGCGCCCGTCGCTCGTGCCGAGCAGGGACAGGAGCCGCTCGGCGAGCAGCACCTCCGGCTCGTGCAGGAACAGGTTGGACGTGTGCGCGACCTTCCTGACCTGGTCGCTGACCGCGTCCACGATGGCGGGGTGGGCGTGGCCCAGCGCGCTCACGGCGATGCCGCCGATCAGGTCCAGGTACCGCTTGCCGTCCACGTCCCAGACGTAGGCGCCCTCGCCGCGGGCGATCGCCACCGGCGGGACCCCGTAGTTCGGCATCAGCGCGGCCGCGAACCGCTGCTTCAGCTCGTCGCCGTTCTGCTCACTCATCGTCGTCTCCCATGACCATCGTGCCGATGCCGGAGTCCGTGAAGATCTCCAGCAGGACGGCGTGCCTGAGCCGTCCGTCAAGGACGTGCGCCTGCGGCACGCCGCCGCGGACCGCGAACAGGCACGCCTCCATCTTCGGGATCATGCCGGCCGCCAGGCCCGGCAGCAGTTCCTCAAGGTCGTCCGCGCTGAGCTGGCTGATCACCTCGGTGGAGGCGGGCCAGTCACGGTACAGGCCCTCGACGTCCGTCAGCACGACGAGCTTCGCGGCGCCGAGCGCGACCGCGAGGGCCGCCGCGGCGGTGTCGGCGTTGACGTTGTAGACCTCGCCGTCCGCGCCGCTGGCCACACTGGACACGACCGGAATCCGGCCGTCGTCGAGCAGCGCCCGCACGGTGCCCGGGTCGACGTCGGTGATGTCGCCGACGAGCCCGATGTCAACCTGCTCGCCGTCGACGATCGCGTACTTGCGGGTGGCCTGGAAGAGGTTCCCGTCCTCGCCGGACAGGCCGACCGCGAACGACGTGCTCCGGTTGACGAGGCCGACGATGTCCTTGTTCACTTTGCCCGCGAGGACCATCCGGACGACGTCGATCGTCTCGGGGGTGGTCACCCGCAGCCCGGCGGTGAACCGGGACTCGATGCCTAGCCGGTCGAGGAACTCGGTGATCTGCGGGCCGCCGCCGTGCACCACGACCGGGCGCAGCCCGGCGTAGCGCAGGAAGATCAGGTCCTGGGCGAACCCGGCGCGCAGGTCCTCGTCGGTCATGGCGTGGCCGCCGTACTTGATGACCACGGTCTCGCCGTGGAAGCGGTCGAGCCAGGGCAGGGCCTCGATGAGCGTGGCGGCCTTGATGGTCGCCTCCGCCCGCCACGCCTCGTCCATGGCCTCCTGCGTGATGATCGTCATGTGGAGTAAGCCGAGTTCTCGTGTACGTACGCTTCGGTGAGGTCGGTGGTGAGGATGAGCGCGGATTGCGCGCCGGCCGACAGATCCACGGTGATCGTCACGTCGCGACCAGACAGGTCGACCTTGGCGCGGTCCTCCCCGGCGGCACCGCCGCGGCAGACCCAGATGCCGTTCATCGCGACGTTCAGCCGGTCGGGGTCGAAGGCCGCGTCGGTGGTGCCGACCGCGGACAGCACCCGGCCCCAGTTGGGGTCGGCGCCGGCGATCGCGCACTTGAGCAGGTTGTTGCGCGCGACGGAGCGGCCCACGGTCACCGCGTCGTCCTCGCTGGCGGCGCCGACGACCTCGATCGTGACCATCTTCGAGGCGCCCTCGGCGTCGAGCTGGAGCTGGCGGGCGAGATCCGCGCACACCTCGGTGAGCACCCGGGTGAAGTCCCTGTGGTCCGGTTTGGCCCCGGACGCGCCGCTGGCCATCAGCAGCACGGTGTCGTTGGTGGACATGCAGCCGTCGGTGTCGAGGCGGTCGAACGTGAGGGCGGTCGCCGAGCGGAGCGCGGAGTCGAGTTCCGCCGGCGAGAGGTCGGCGTCGGTGGTGAGGACGCAGAGCATGGTCGCGAGCGACGGGGCGAGCATGCCCGCGCCCTTGGCCATGCCGCCGATGACGTAGCCCTGTTCTCGGGGGGCTCCGGGGGGTCGTCCCCCCGGGCTAGCAGGGTCTCGGCGGAAGGCGATCTTCACCACCGTGTCGGTCGTGCGGATCGCGTCGGCGGCGTGCACTCCCCCGGCCCGGTCCGCCTCGGCGACGGCGGCGTCCACGCCGGGCAGCAGCTTGTCCATGGGCAGCCGCTCGCCGATCAGCCCGGTCGAGCAGACCGCGATCTCACCCGCGCTGTCGTCGAGGGCGGCGGCGAGCCGCTCGGCCGTCGCGTGCGTGTCCTGGAAGCCGACCGGCCCGGTGCACGCGTTGGCCCCGCCGGAGTTGAGCACGACCGCGCGGACGCGCCCGCCGCTGACGACCTGGCGGCTCCACTTCACCGGGGCGGCGTGCACCCTGTTGGACGTGAAAACCGCGGCGGCGGCGCGGGACGGACCGTCGTTGATGACGACCGCGACGTCCCGTTCGCCGGACTGCTTCAGGCCGGCGATCACTCCGGCGGCCCGGAAGCCGAGTGGTGCTGTCACGCTCAAGGCGTCACTCCGTGTGTAGTCAGGCCCGCCGTCTCCGGCAGGCCGAGCATGATGTTGGCGAGCTGCACGGCCTGGCCGGCCGCGCCCTTCCCGAGGTTGTCCGTGGTGGAGACGACGACGGCCCGTCCGGCGTGCGTGTCCGCGGTGACCTGGACGTGGGCGCCGTTGGAGCCGGCCACCGCGCCGGTGACCGGCCACTGCCCCGGCGGCAGCAGGTGCACGAACGGGCTGTCCGCGTAGGCGCCGGCGAAGGCGCCGCGCAGTGCCGCGTCGGGGTCCGGTCCGGTGGCCACGCCGGGGGCGAGCTTCGCCGTGCAGGTGGCGAGGATGCCCCGCGGCATCGGCGCGAGGACCGGCGTGAACGAGAGGGTGGCCGGCGTGCCCGCGACTTCCGTCAGCGCCTGCTCTATCTCCGGCGTGTGCCGGTGCTTGCCGCCTACCTTGTAGGCGGACAGGGAGCCCATGACCTCGCTGGCCAGGAGGTCGGCCCGAGGCGTGCGCCCGGCGCCCGACGTGCCGGACGCGGCGACGATCACGATGTCGTCGGGCTCGACGAGACCCGCCGACAGGAGCGGCGCGAGGCCGAGGATCGAGGTGGTGGCGTAGCAGCCGGGCGCGGCCACTGTCCGGGCGGCGACGATCGCGTCGCGCGCGCCGGGCAGTTCAGGCAGGCCGTAGGTCCAGCGCCCGGCGTAGGGCACGCCGTAGAACGTCTCCCACGCCGCCTCGTCGCCGAGGCGGAAGTCCGCGGACAGGTCAACGATCCGCGCGTCCGGCAGTCGCTCGGCCAGCGCGGCGGACTCCCCGTGCGGAAGCGCCATAAAGATGAGCTCAGCGTCGCCGAGCGTGTCCGCGTCGGTGGCCGCGAACGCCCGGCCGTCGAACGCCGGATGGCCCACCAGGTTCGGATGGATTGACGTGACCGGCTTGCCCGCGCTGCTCGCGCCCGTGACGGCCCCGATCTCGAGGTCAGGGTGCCCGGCCAGCAAGCGGAGCAGCTCACCACCCGCGTACCCGCTGGCGCCCGCTACCGCTACCCGTATACCCATGTGCCGCCTCCTCTTCCTGAAGAAGTATGCAGCATGCTGCATGAATATGCAATAGCTTTACGGCACAGCGGGCACGGTTCCGGCCCCGCCGCCACCTATGCCCCGCTGGCTCGCGGGCCATTCGCGCCATGGACCGGATTTTGCTTGGACGGTCCCCGCTACCCGTGAAGACCGAGCTGGTTCGGGCCTTGGGCACTGACCGCCAGGTCGGCGGGCCGAAGCCGCGCGGTGGGCGGCTATCGCGTCCCGGGACGGTTCCCGGGCACTAGGGTGGGTGCACACCACCACGTGCGGGCTGATTCGGAGAGGCGGCTGGGAGTGCGGACGAACCGGCGCCGACTGGCGCTGGCCGCGGCCGGGACCGGTCTGGCCGCGGTGGCGATCACCGGCTGCTCGAGTTCGACGGCGTCTCCCGCCCCCGGCGCGGCGGGATCGACCTGCGGCACGACGCGCACCGGCGCGAACGTCTCCGTCGTCATCAAGGTCGCCAAGGGGACCGTCAACTGCGCAACGGTGCTGAATGTCGAGAACGGCTACGCGTCGCTGCTCAGGCACGGCCAGATCCGCGGTAACGGCGGTGGCGCCCCGGTCACGGTGAAGGGCTGGACCTGCCAGGGATATCCCACGCCCCAGGTGCTCAAGACGGGCGACGCCTCGGAGTGCCACACCGCCCGTGCCGAGGTGGTGGCGGTCATCCAGCTGCCCGCGTCGGGCAGCTAGCCGGTTAAGCGGGTAGCCCGGTTATGCGGCGAGCCTGGTTAACGAGTGCTTCAGCAGGAGCCGGCGGGCGGTTTCTTCGTCGGTTCCGGGCTTGTTCGGTCCGGCCGTCCCGTCGAGCGGGCCCTTACCGCCGGAAAAGGGGGCCGCGCCCGGCGATGCGGTCGTTTCCATCTCCGGCGCGCCGCCGTCCGTCGCCGCGGCAGCGGCGGCGGCCGGAGCTGGAGCCGGGGCCGTCGGCCGGGGGTCCTTGGCCGGGGGCCGGACCGCGGACAGGCCGCGGCTCGTGCTGATCATCTGCACCTGGTCGCGGCCGGAGGCCTTGGCCCGGTAGAGCGCGGCGTCCGCCGCGGCGAGCAGTTCGGGCAGTTCGCGCCGCGATCCCGCGTCCAGCGCGGCGACCCCGATCGACACCGTCACCGGCACCCGCTCGCCGTCACCGGGCGCTCCCCCGCTGGTCCGTCCCTGGCGGCTCGCATCCGGGCCAGCCACCGCGGCGACCGAGGCGGCACCGACCGGCCCCGCGTCGGCCGACCTCGCGCCGTTCGAGGACGATCCGCCAGACCCGTCCGCGTACACCGGCAGCTGCGCGATGTGCGCCCGGAGGCGTTCGGCGATGCGGAGCGCGTCGACCGCGCGGGTCTGCGGCAGGAGCATGACGAATTCCTCGCCGCCGAACCGTCCGGCCAGGTCGTAGTCGCGCAGCGAGCGCGTCATCGTGTCGGCGATGTCCCGCAGCACCGTGTCGCCGAGCAGGTGGCCGTAGTTGTCGTTGATCTGCTTGAACCGGTCCAGGTCGAGGATGGCGACCGCGAGCGGGGATCCGGTGCGGACGGCGCGGGAGACTTCCGCCGCGGCCTCGCGTTCCCAGGTGGCGGCGTTGAGCAGCCCGGTCTTGGAATCGGCCCGCGCCTCGTGCAGGAGCTGCTCGTGCCGGAAGGACCGCTGCAGCAAGGTGGCCAGCGGCAGTGCGATGATCAGTGTGAACGCGCTGACCGTCAGGCCCAGTGCGACCAGCAGGGCGCCGCACAGCTCGGTCGCGTCGTTGTGCAGCGCTTCCTTGCTGAACGCGCTCGCCAGGACCGGCGTGCTCGGATCCACCGTCCGCGCCGCGGTCAGCACCAGCGTCTGGTTGACCACCACCTGGGTGACCGCGCAGGCGACCGCCGCCACCAGCCACAGCCCGGTGTTGTTCCACAGGAAGTCCCGCTGCGCGTCCGTCCCGGGCACGATGCCGTGGAAGACCAGCCATGCGCCGCCGTAGGCGAGCCCGATGGCCGCCACGGTGAAGACGCGCCGGTAGGCGGGCGCCCGCCGGACGCGCCACTGTGTGAGGGCCACCCTGACGGCCGGGAAGACCAGCGCGTACAAGGGCGGCAACAGGATGACGACGGGCAGTTCCCAGACCGCGTACACGTCCTTGGATACACCCGACCGTTCACCCTCGCGCCGGGTGAGCTCCACCGTGGCGGCACCGCACGCCAGCAGGGCCGCGAAGATGATCACGTTATCCAGCCGGAACGTGAAGTTCCAGGCGGTGGCGGCGAAGCAGGCCAGGTAGGCGCACACCACGGCCAGGATGTAGAAACGCGGCCGCCGGGGCAGGGACCAGACAGCCCAGTCCTTGACGGGCGCAAGTCCGTGACGCGAACGCGTTCTGGACTCGCGAACCATCAGACCTCCCTGGCGTCAACCGCGCAAATCCCCCGCAGGTCCGGCAAGACGCCGCAGGCTCGGGCGAGATGCCGGATAGCGCAACGTATGGTGCTAACCCCACATTGTCACAGATTGCGCGTGCGCATTGTCAAAACACGGCTACTGCGTGGCAGCACACTGGGGTAAAACATACCCAGGAGGACGCGACCGGAACCGTGGCCATGTCAGTGTTTGCGCAGCAAACGGGCGATGTCGATCGCGAGTCACGCCTGTTAACCGCTAGTATCTCGTGATGAAATTGTTACCAAATGAGGTTTCCGTGAAGACGCAGGGGGAATTCTGTGATATTCAACGTCGAGGGTCGGCGACGTGAAAGGAGACGCGATGCGCACCACGACTTGGGGCTGACGTCCCTCATGCCCTTCCCGCGCGTGCCCACGCGATCGCGACCCACGTCGCGCATGCCGCCCCGGCCGCGCCCGTGACCGCGATGACCGCCGTTGGGGTAAAGCCGCCCGCCGCCGCGCCCGCGGCGATCATCACCACTCCCTGTCCCAGGCTCATCCCGCCTTGGGCCAGCCCGAACGCGGAACTGCGCACGTGCGGCGGCACCGCGTTCACGAAGGCCGCGCTGGCGGCGATCTGGTAGGCGCCGAACGCGCCCGACGCGACCAGGACCACCAGCGCCCCGCCGAGCGGCAGCGGAAAGGCGAACAACATCAGCACAGCGCACGCGGCGATGGCGAGCGGGCCAGTCCAGCGCGCCCGGGCGGGCGGCGACACCAGCCTGCCGAAAACCAGCATCCCGGCCGACTCCCCGAGCACCTGCGCGGCGAGGATCACCCCGACGGCCGCCGTCCCGCCCGACAGGCTCCGGGCGAGCGGTGCCGCCACGCCCTCCGGCACGTTGTAGAACGCCGCCAGCCAGCCGAAGAACATGGGCAGGCGCAGGGCCGGGGTCCCCAGCACCAGCCGCAGCGTGCCGCCGAAGCCGCTCTTTCCCCGCAACGTCGCAGCGTGACCGTCCTGTTCCGCCGACTGTGCCGCCCGGGACGGGGCGGGCCGGGACGGGGCGGGCCGCCGCCGGACCCAGGCGCGCACGATGGCCGCCGACAGCGCGTACGTGGCGGCGTCCGCTACCAGGGATACCCGGACACCGAGGAAGGCCACGACGGCTCCGCCGACCGCGAAGCCGAGCACCTGGGCGAACTGGCTGGTGGTCAGCGTGATCGCCTGCCCGGCGGGGTAACGCTCGCCCGGCAGCACATCGGGGTAGACGGCCGCCCGGGCCGCCGAGAACGGCGCGCCGATAAGCGTCACGATGAAAAGCAAGACGACCAGCGCCACGACCGGTATGCCAGGCAGGGCCATCACGAGCACCAGCGCACACCGGATCATGTCGCAGGCGAGCATCACGGCGCGCCGCGGCAGCCGGTCCGCCAGCCCCGCGAGGGTGATGCCACCGAGGAAAACCGGGATGACGCTCGCCACGAACGTCACCGCCGCCAGGAACGCCGACCCCGTCCGCGCGTAGACGAGCACGGTCAGGGCGACGCGGGCCAGCTGGTCCCCGGCGATGGAGACAAGCTGCGCCGACCACAGGGCACGGAACTCGCCGACGGCGAAGATGTCGCGAAAGCGGATCTTCGCGGCGTTCCCCGTTTCGTCCTTCGGGACTGCCGCCTTCGCCGCTATGTCACTCTCCGTGCGCAGTTGATCGTATTTATCATCGTCACATAATGGCCTCTTGACACACTGACCGCAAGAGTCCCTGGACCCCGCTTATCCCACACGGGAAAGCGCGGGATAAGCGGGCGGACACCAGGGATCGTTGGGTATAGGGGGCCTCAGGAGCGCAGGACGGCGCCGACCCGGCGGGCCGCCTCCGCGACCGCGGCGTCGCGGGCCTGCGTCGTCTCGGCCGCGGTCAGCGTCCGGTCCGGGGCACGGAACCGCAGCGTGTAGGCCAGCGACTTCTGGCCGCCGGACAGCTGGGCGCCCGTGTAGACGTCGAACAGGCGCACGTCCTCGAGCAGGTCACCGGCGCCGTCGGTCAGCGCCGACGCCACCGCCGCGGCCGGCACCGCCTCCGGCACCACCAGCGCGACGTCCTGCGTGGCGAGCGGGTAGGCCGACAGCGCCGGGCTGTGCACCGCGCCGGCCGCCTCCGCGGCCGCCGTCAGCGCGCCGAAGTCCACCTCGAACGCGCTGGTCCGGGGCGGCAGTCCGTAGGCGGCCACGACCCGCGGGTGCAGTTCGCCGGCGTATCCCGCGAGCCACTCGTGGGTTTGCGCAGTGTCCCCCCGTCCGGTTCCGCGCGTCACGCGGACGTACAGGCCCGCGCAACGGCCCGGGTGCCACGGCGGCGCCTGCGCGGACCGCACCTCGAACGTGAGGTGGCAGACCGCGGCCACGGCGCGCGCCGCCTCGATCGCGTCCGCCCAGGTCGCGGCGCGGCCCTGGCCCCACCAGCCGGGCTGTTCCCGGTATCCGGTCAGGACGCCGCCGATCAGCTGCGGCTGGTCCGGCAGCGCGGCCTCGATCGTGCCTAGCTCCTCGACCGTCGGCCCGCGGTCAGTCGCCAGGATCGGCGCCGACGCCGCGGCGCCCGGCCGCGGCCGGAACACCGTGCCGGTCTCGAACAGGGCCAGGTCACCGAAGCCGCGGCCGATGTTGCGCGTGGCCGCGCGGAACAGCCCCGGCAGCAGCGTCGTGCGCAGGTGCGGCGCGTCGTCGCCGGGGGGGTTGGCGATGACCACGGCGGGCCGTCGCTCGTCCTCCGGCGGCAGCATGAGGTTGTCCGCGTCCGTGACCGGCACGAACGGCTCGACGCGCACCTCGGTGAATCCGGTGCCCGCCAGGGTCCGGCCGACCGCGCGCAGCATCCGCTGCCGCGGCGTCAGGCCGTGGCCCGCGATGGCGCGCGGCTGCCGGACGGGGATGTTCGCGTACCCCTGCAGGCGAATGACCTCCTCGGCCAGGTCGGCCGGGTCGGTGAGGTCGGGACGCCACGTCGGCGGCGTAACCACCAGGACCGGGTGGTCGCCTGCCACGCCGACGGCGCCGTCGGCGGCGTCGCGGCGCCAGGGGGCGATCGTCGGCAGCGCCGGGGCGTTGGCGGTGCGCACCGCGCAGCCAACCTCGGTGAGGCGGCGGACGACCAGGTCTCGGCCGTAGACGACGCCCGCGACCCGGTCGGGGTAGTCGGCGGCCATCGTGATCGTCGCCGCGGGCGCCGGCGCCTGCGCGTGGGTCGCGCCCGGCACCACGGCGCCGCCGCCCAGGGCGGACAGCAGCGCGACCGCCTTCGCGGTGGCCACGAGCGGCAGCTCGCGGTCCACGCCCCGCTCGAACCGGTAGGACGCCTCGGAGTGCAGCTTGTGACGGCGCGCGGTCTTGGCGACGGAGACATCGTCGAAGTGCGCGCCCTCGATCACCAGGTCCGTGCTGGCGTCGTCGATCTCGGTCGCCAGGCCGCCCATCGTGCCCGCCAGGGAGATCGGCCCGGACGAGTCGGTGATCAGCACGTCGCTCGCGTCCAGGGTCCGCTTGACGTGATCGAGCGTCTCCAGCTTCTCGCCGGCCCGGGCGCGGCGCACCACGATCGGGCCGGACAGCTTGCCCCGGTCGAACGCGTGCAGCGGCTGCCCCAGCTCCAGCATCAGGTAGTTCGTCACGTCGACCGCGAGGGAAACCGAGCGCATACCCGCGCGGGCCAGGCGGACCTGCATCCACGGCGGCGTCTTCGCGGCCGGGTCGAAGCCGCGCACCTCGCGCAGCACGAACCGGTCGCAGGCGCTGTCGTCGGCGATCGACGCCGGCCACACCTGGTCGCTCTCCACGGCGATGTCGCCGCCGACCGCGGCCCGGGACGCCTCGGCCGCGGCCGAGGCCGGGTCGGTGAACGGTACCCCGTAGGCGCTGGCCAGCTCGCGGGCGATGCCGCGGACGCTGATCCCGTAGCCGCGGTCGGGCGTCACCGCGATCTCCAGGACGTCGTCCCGCAGCCCCGCGTACTGGACGAAGTCGACGCCCAGCGGCGTGTCCTTGGGCAGCACGAGGATCCCGGAATGGTCGTCGCCGATGGCGAGCTCGTCGGCCGCGCAGATCATGCCCTCGGACACGTGCCCGTAGGTCTTGCGCGCCGTGATCTCGAAATCGCCGGGCAGCACCGCGCCGACCCGGGCGAACACGATCTTGTCGCCGGGCGCGAAGTTCGTGGCGCCGCAGATGACGCCGTGCGCGTCCGCCGCCGGGCCGGCCGCCAGCGCGTCGGTGTCGGCGACACGGCAGTACCGGATCGGCTTCTTGAACCCGGTCAGCTCCTCAATCGCCAGGACCTGCCCGGTGACAACGCCGCGGACGTCGTGGCCGACGGACTCGACCGCCTCGACCTCGAAGCCGAGGGCGGTGAGCCGCCGCGCGATGTCGCCCGCGTCGGCCTCGGCCGGGACCGGCGCGTACTCGCGCAGCCAGGAAATGGGCAGCCGCATCAGATCTCCGTCCCGAAAGCCCTGCTGAATCTCACGTCCCCGTCGACCGTGTCCTTGATGCCGGAGACCCCGTGCGCGAGCATGAGCGCCCGCTCGATGCCGAGCCCGAACGCGAAGCCGCTGTACCGGTCGGGGTCGATCCCGCAGGCGACGAGCACGCGCGGGTTGACCATGCCGCAGCCCGCGATCTCTATCCAGCCCGACGACTTGCAGACCCGGCACGGGTCCGCGCCCGGCTTGGTGGACTCGCCGCGGCAGATGTGGCACTCCATCGCCACCTCACCCGACGGCTCGGTGAACGGGAAGTAGTCCGGCCGCAGCCGGGTCCGCAGGCCCGTGCCGAACATCGCGTCCACGAACGCCTGAATGGCCCCGCGCATGTCCGCCATGGTCAGGCCCTCGTCGACCGCCAGGCCCTCGATCTGGTGGAAGGCCGCCAGGTGCGTCGCGTCGACGGCCTCGTTGCGGTAGACCCGTCCCGGGCTGACCACGTACAGCGGCAGCGGCCGCGACAGCAGCGTCCGGATCTGCACCGGCGACGTGTGGGTGCGCAGCACCAGGCCGGATTTGGCCTGCCCGTCCCGGCCGGCCACGAACAGCGTGTCCTGCATCTCGCGAGCCGGGTGGTCCGGCGGGATGTTCAGCGCGTCAAAGTTGTACCACTCGGCCTCGACCTCCGGCCCGTCGGCGACCTCGTAGCCCATCGCGACGAAGACGTCGGCCAGCCGGTCGGCGGTGAGCGTCACCGGGTGCCGCCCGCCCGGGACGACGCGGTCGAACGGCAAGGTGACGTCAACGGCCTCCTCGACCAGCACGCGCTCGTCGCGCTCGCGCTCAAGCTGCTCCTGGCGGACGGCGATGGCCTCTTTCACCTGGGCCTTCGCCTTGCCGACCCGGCGGCCGGCGTCGGCCTTGGCCGCCGGCGGCAGCGCACCGATCTCGGCGCCGGCCACGGTCAGCGGCGCGCGGTCCCCCGCGTGGGCGATCCGGGCGGCCTTCAGTTCATCCAGTGTCTTCGCGCCGGCGATCGCCTCGAGCGCCGCACTGAGCGCGCTCTCCACGGCTTCGGGCGACAAGGCGGTCACCTGGACAGGGTCATAGTCTTTATTTGGTGCGGACATGAGTTCTTTCCCCTAGGTCGAGCGTGAGCCTACCGGGATCAATCCCCGCGAGCCAAAGGGCCGCCGCGGGGCAAATAGAGCCCGCGGTTACGGTCAGGTCGCGACTACGCGACCGGCGCCCCCGCGGGCAGAATAAATCGGAACTCAGCGCCGCCACCGGGCGCGCGGCGCACGGTGATGTCGCCGCCAAGGGCCTCTACGAGCCCCTTCACGATGTACAGGCCGAGCCCGGTGCCACCGCGGCGCTTGCCGCGCCAGAACTGACGGAACACGCGGGCGGCCATCTCGGGCGGAATGCCCTCGCCCTGGTCGCGCACGGACACGACGATCGCCTGATCGTCGCCGATGCGCGCGCTCTCTACCACGACCGTTACGATACCAGCCCCGTGCCGGACACCGTTTTCCACGAGATTGCCGAGGATCTGGTCGATCTTGTCGGCGTCCAGCCAGGTCTCCGGCAGGTCCGGCCCGGTCTCCAGGCGGAACCGGTCTTCGGGCTCGCCCGCCGCGACCCGCCCCGCGATGATCTTCGCGGCGCGGTCGGGGATGTCCACGATCTGGCGGTGCACTTCCATCCGGCCGGACTCGATCCGCGACACGTCCAGCAGCTCGGTGATCAGCCTGGTCACGCGGTCCGCGTCGGCGTTGACGGTCTCCAGCATGACGCGCTTCTGGTCATCGGTGAAGCGGTGCCACTTGGCCAGCAGCGTGGCCGTGAATCCCTTGACGGAGGTCAGCGGGGAGCGCAGTTCGTGCGCGACGGTGGAGACGAGCTCGGCCCGGCTCTTCTCCAGGCGGGCGCGCGCCTGGGCGTCGCGCAGGCTGATAACGAGGCGGCGGACCTGGCCGCCGCGCCCGTCACGGGCGTAGCCGACCGAGACGAGCAGTTCGGTGCCGTCGGCGAGGTACAGCGAGCGCTCGGGATGCCGGGTGCGGGTGGCGAGACCGTGGTAGGGGTCGATGCACATCCACCAGTCGCGGTCGTCGTTATCCCGGAAGGGCAGCATGTCGAAGACGAACTTGCCGATGGCCTCTTCGGCCGCGATCGACGTGAGGCGGGCGGCGGCGCGGTTGAACACGATGACCCGGCCGGTCTCGTCGGCCACGACAAGACCGTCGGGAAGCTCGTCGGCGAGCACGCGCGAAGGGAGTCCGTCCGCCGCGGCGTGCGGCACAGACGAGTTATCCCGCGCGCCGGGAGGATTCTCCCGGCTCGCATTGTTGTCCTCCACGTCAGCGATGCCTCCGTCCGGCCCGGGGCCGCACCGGCTGGCCAGCAGGCCAGCACGCGATGCGGGTGACGGAATGTGATGTGACTCTAGCGCGCGAAACCGCCTAGGCGACAGTCCCGTGCCGCGCAATTGCGATAATTCCCCGGAGGGCGGTCCCTCCGGGCTCGCCGGGTGCGCGCTCGATCCCACATGATCGTATCGGGCGCCCGCGCGCTGCGCGGCAGCGGAGGCGTACATGCATACCGCCGCCGCCGTGGCGAGGTTCAGGCTCTCGGCTTTGCCATAGATGGGCACGGCCACCGTCTCGTCGGCGAGATCGAGCAGCTCCTGTGGCAGTCCCCACGCCTCGTTGCCGAACATCCAGGCGGTCGGCTCGGCCAGGCGCGTCCTGGTTCCCGGGTCGTCAAGACCGCTGTCGGCGCGTCCGTCGGCCGCCACGACACGCAGCCCGGCCCCGCGCAGCGCGGCCACCGTCCCGGCGAGCCGGGCACCGGCCACGACCGGCAAATGGAAGAGACTGCCGGCGCTGGCCCGCACGCACTTGCCGTTGTACGGGTCGACGGAGGCGTCGGCGAAGACCACCGCGTCCGCGCCCGCCGCGTCGGCGGCGCGCAGCACCGTGCCCGCGTTGCCCGGATCACGGACGTTCGCGAGCAGTGCCACCAGCCGGGGCCGGGCCGCCGCCACGGTCTCCAGCGGGACGTCGACGAAGTCACATACGGCCAGGAGACCCTGCGGCGTGACCGTCTGGGCAAGTTCGCTCATGGCCTCCCCGCTGATCACCTGGACCTCGATGCCCGCGTCGGCCGCCGCCGCCACCAGCGCCGCGTGCCTGGACTGGGCGGGCGCGGTGACGAACAGGCCGCTGATCCGCGTCCCGGAGGCGAGCGCCTCGGAAACGGCTTGCGGGCCCTCCGCGAGGAAGGCCCGCTCACGTTGCCGGAGCGCCCGCTTGGTCAGCCGGCGCGCCGCCTTCAGCCGGGTGGCGCTGCTGGGGGTGTACGCGCTCAGGCCGCGGCCTCGGCGTTGACGTCGGCGGGCAGCGCGGTCCGCGCCAGCTCGACCAGGGCGGTGAACGCCGCCTCGTCGGTGATGGCCAGGTCGGCGAGCACCCGGCGGTCGACCTCGACCCCGGCGGCCTTCAGGCCCTGCACGAAGCGGTTGTAGGTGATACCGTTCGCGCGCGCCGCGGCGTTGATGCGCTGGATCCACAGCCGGCGGAAGTCGCCCTTGCGGTCCTTGCGGCCCGCGTAGGCGTAGGTCATCGAGTGGAGCATCTGCTCCTTGGCCTTGCGGTACAAGCGCGAACGCTGGCCGCGGTAGCCGCTCGCACGCTCGAGGACAACCCGGCGCTTCTTCTTGGCGTTGATAGAACGCTTGACGCGTGCCATGTCTGAACTCCTCTTGTGGTCCGGGCTGGCTTACTTGCCGAGCAGCTTCTTGATCTCGCGCACGTCGCGGCGGGCGACGATGACCTCGCCCGACAGCCGGCGGGTCTGGCGCGACGACTTGTGCTCGAGCAGGTGGTTCATGCCGGCCCGGCGCCGCTTGATCTTGCCGGTGCCGGTGAGCTTGAACCGCTTGGCGGTGCCGCTGTGTGTCTTCATTTTGGGCATGGGTGGCTCCTCGTTATCGGGGCATCACAACAACCCGCCAGCGGGTGCCCGCCGGTGGGAATCAAACCGTCCGGTCGCCGGCCGGGGTCATGTCCCGGCCGGCGCCGATGTCTTACACGTCGCTAGGCGTCGGGGCGGCCTCGCCGCGGGGGCTGGGCACCGTTCCCGCCTGCGCGTCGGCGGCGTCAGCCGACTGCGTGGGGCGCTCGGGCCTGGCCTCGGTCTTCTTGCGGTGCGGGCCGATGACCATGATCATGTTCCGGCCGTCCTGCTTCGCCTGCGACTCTACGAAGCCAAGTTCCTGCACGTCGTCGGCCAGCTTCTGCAGCAGCCGGAAGCCGAGTTCCGGCCGGGACTGCTCGCGGCCACGGAACATGATCGTCACCTTGACCTTGTCGCCCGCCTTCAGGAACCGCTCGACGTGGCCCTTCTTGGTGCCGTAGTCGTGCGGGTCGATCTTCGGGCGGAGCTTGATCTCCTTGACGATCGTCTGCGTCTGGTTCTTACGCGATTCCCTGGCCTTGACCGCGGACTCGTACTTGAACTTTCCGTAGTCCATGAGCTTGCAGACCGGGGGACGCGCCGTCGGGGCGACCTCGACCAGGTCGAGATCGGCTTCCTGGGCCAGGCGGAGAGCCTCGGTGATCGAGACGATTCCGACCTGCTCGCCCTTCGGGCCGACGAGCCGAACCTCCGCAGCGCGGATACGATCGTTGATGCGCGTTTCGACGCTGATGTGACCTCCACAAGGTTCATCTGTCACCGCCGGCCTTTCCGGCGGCATCTGTGCCTCGCTGCACAGCCGCGACCTCGCCGAACGGAAAAACCCCGCTAAGCGCCGTAGCGCCGCGGGGTAACCACAACAACGGCACTGACCGCCGGTTTCCCGGCGACCGCGCCGTGCCGTAAACCCGTCACCGCTCGTCACGCGCCCCGCCTTTGGCTGAGCGCCGCTCCACGAGTTGCTGCCCCGTATCGCGCCGGCACCGCTTAGCGCGATGCCGTGACCAGCGGCCGTGGTTCCGGCCGGACCCGCCGGCCCTTCGGCTGGCTAGGTGGGAGATGGTCCTCCGCTTGAGCGTCCGGTACAACAAGCGCACCGGACTGGTCAAGGCCTAAGCATAACAGCAGTTCGGACCACTCTGGTATTCCCGCACCGGCTAGCGCCGCCCGCCCTGGGTCCCGGCGCGGGCGGCTGTGCGGGCCTCGGCCCGGCGGACCAGGTCGAAGCAGACTACCGCGGCGGCGGACGCGACGTTCAGGGACTCCACTCCGCCGGTCATCGGGATCGATAGCCACCGCTCGATCCACGGCTCGGTCTCCTCGGTGACGCCGACCGTCTCGTTACCCAGGACGAACGCCGCGCGGTCGGGGATGTCCTCCGCGTACAGCGAGGCCGGGGACCCGCTGGACAGCCCGTAGACGTGGAAGCCCGCCAGGCTGAATTCCTCGGCCGCCTCGGCGCCGGTGCGGCAGCGGATGATCGAGGCGCGGAACGCGACCCCGGCGGAGGCCTTGATGACGAGCGGGTCGATGCTCGGTGAGCCGACACGCGGCAGGACCACGCCCGAAATCCCGGCGGCGGTCGCGGTCCGGATAATCATCCCGACGTTGGCCGGGTTGTTCACCCCGTCGAGCACGAGCACGTGGCACCGGCCGCGGATACGGTCGGTGAATTCCGTGAGCGTGCGCATCTTGGGAGCGACGACGTCCGCGAGGACTCCCTGGTCCTGCTTCCCGTTCCCGGCCAGCACCTTCACCCGGTGCGGCGTCGCGGTCCGGACGGGAATCCGCCGCCGCCGGGCGAGGTCGAGGATCCGGTTCAGGCTCTCGCCCTGCGCGTTGTCGGCGACCAGGACCTTGTCCACCGCCAGCGTCTCGTCTTGCAGCACCTCCAGCACCGGCATACGCCCGTAAATGGTGATAAAGGTGTCCTTCGGCGACCGGGCCTGAGACTCTTCCACGAAGTCCGTCTCCCTTCCGCGGACTTCCGCGAACCCTGAGAGGGTACTCGATGTCACGCCGACCCCCTTCCTAGCGCGCTGGATGTCACAGAGCACCCGATCTTCGGGAGGTGATGTGACATCCAGCGTCATAGGAAGGGAGGTGATGTGACATCCAGCCCCGGCGGGCCGGGGTGCGCCCGTCAGGCAGGAGCCACACACCGGCGGGCCGGGGGGCGCCCGTCAGGCAGGAGCCATACACCGTCGCACCGGGGCGCCCCGTCGGCCGGGGGGGGCGCCGGGCCCTAGTTGACCACTCGGTTCCGGAAGGTGCGCGTGCCCAGGTAGCCGAACAGCAGCGTGCCGCCGATGAGGGCCAGGAACACCGCCCACATTGGCATGTGGCCCAGCGACGGGGTCAGCACCGCGCGCAGGCCCTCGGCCATGTAGACCATCGGGTTGACCAGCGTGGCGATCTGCAGCCAGCGGATCGTGTGCAGCGCCGACCACGGATAGTACACGCAGCCCAGCATCGTCAGCGGCAGCAGGATCACCGCGAACAGCATCTGCATCTTGCGCGGGTCCATGATCGTGCCGAGCAGCAGCCCGAGCGAGGCCGTCATCGTCGACCCGAACACCAGGATCACCAGCAGCAGCGCCCAGTTCGTCACGTCGACGTGCGGGGCCTGCCCGGCCGCGTGCACGACGAGCACGATCGGGAACACGATGCAGGCGCCGATGAACGACTGGATGGCGCCGGCCAGGATCTTCTGGATCGCGAGCATCCTGAGCGGCACGGGCGCGAGGGCCCGGTCCTCGATCGTGCGCTGCCAGGAGAACTCCATGACCAGCGGCATCGTCGTGCCCATGATCCCCTGCATCAGCAGCATCGAGGCCATCAGCCCCGGCACGAGGATAGTGGCGAAGTTGGCCCCGCCGCCGCTGCCCCCGCCGGCCACCACCATGCCCCCGCCGATCTTCGGCAGCACGTAGGCGAAGACGAAGACGAACAGCAGCGGCTGCATGACCGACCGGGTGAACGTCGAGATCGCGTTCCGGCGCAGCACGCGGAACTCCCGCGTCATCATCGCCCAGAACGTCTTGGCCAACGTCGGCCGGGGTACGGGCGCGTCGTTGACGAGCGCGGCGATGCTCGCCGCCGCGAGTCCGTCGGCGGCGGCGCCGATGTCCGCGCCCGCCGGGCCCTTGCCCGGGCCGCCCGGCCTGATTGCGGTGGTTGCCATGTCTACTCCCGGTACTCTCGGCCGGTCAGGGTGAGGAATACGGTCTCCAGGCTCGGCTTCTGCGTGGCGGCGTCGCGCACCAGCAGGCCCTCGCGGGCGCCGATCGCCACGAGCTCGCCGAGCAGCCCGGCGGGCTCCCGGCTCACCACCTTGAGCGTGTCGCCGTCGATTTCCACGCTGGTGACGCCGTGCATGTCAGCCAGCCCGGCCCGCTCGGCGAAGCCCTGGGGAATCTGCTCTTCGAAGCTGAGCGTCACGATCGTGACCGCTCCGGCGTTCTGCTTCAGCTCGTCCACGGTGCCCTCGGCGAGCACGCGGCCGTGGTCGACAACCGCGATCCGGTCGCACAGCTCCTCGGCCTCTTCCATGTAGTGCGTGGTGAGCAGCACCGTCTGTCCCTGCTCGTGCAGCACGCTCAGGATGCTCCACAGGTTGACGCGGGTCTGCGGGTCCAGGGCGGCGGTCGGCTCGTCGAGGAACAGCACGTCGGGCTTGTGCACGAGCGCGCGGGCGATCAGCAGCCGGCGGGCCTGGCCGCCGGACAGGTCGCTGGCCATCGCCTTGCGCCGCTCCCCGAGACCGAAGGCGTCGATGAGCTGGGCCGCCCGCTTCTTCGCCTCGCCGGACGACAGCCCGAAGAACCGGCTGCGGAACTCCAGGTTCTCCGACACCGTCAGCTGCATGTCGAGGGTGTTGTTCTGCGTGACGACGCCGATCCGCCGCTTGACCGCGACGGTGTCCTTCACGACGTCATGCCCGGCGACCAGCGCCCGACCGCCGGTCGGGTGGACGAGCGTCGTGAGCATGCCGATCGTGGTGGACTTGCCCGCGCCGTTGGGCCCGAGGAGGCCGAAGAACTCTCCGGGTCGCACCTCCAGGCTGATGCCGCGGACGGCCTCCACGTCGCCACGGGCGCTCTTGTATGTCTTCCGGAGATCTTCCGTCTGTATCGCGGGCACGATCCCCGGTGACTCTTTGTCTGCCACTTCCTGCACGGTAGCGGATGTCACTTGCCGCGTTCCTCCCCAGCCAATTTCCCGAACTGCTCGATCATCTGCAAGAAAAACTTCCGGACCACCGGCTCGTCCGCGTCGTCGAGGAAGTCGAAGGCGTGCTTCCATTTCGGCCCGGCGCTTTCCTGGTAGGCCTTGGCGGCGCTCGCCCCCTCCTCGGTCACGTGCAGCCTCACCACCCGGCGGTCGGTGGCGTCCGGGCGCCGTTCCACGTAGCCCTCGCGGACCAGCGAGTTGACCACCGCGGTCAGCGTGCCCGGGCTGGACCCGCCGCGGGCGGCGACCTCGCTGGCCTTCAGCCCGTCGTGCTCCACCAGCAGGCGGAGCACACCGAGCCCGGCCGGGCTCACCCGCAGCCCGGCGGTGCGCACCGTGCCGCCGAAGTACGCGCCCATCAGCCTGGTCGCCGTCACGATCAGCGCCGGCAGCGGCGCGTCAGCGGGCGGAACGGTCGTGGCGATGTCCCCTAGTTCCCACGGGGCCCGCTTGCCGCACCTTTCCCCGGTCCCGTCCGGGCTGTGGTCGTCTGTGGGCATGCCAACAGTATGCCCGGGATGAATTTTGACGTCAAATTGTTTGACTTCAAAGTAGACGGGTCACCTCGACGGTCACGTTCATGGCGCCGTCCGGGGCCCCGTGGTAGATGCCCTTCAAGGGCGGGACGTCGGCGTAGTCGCGGCCCCGGGCGACGATGACGTGCCGCTCCCCCACCGGGACGCCGTGCGTCGGGTCAAGCGGCGTCCACTGGCCGGCCCAGTACTCCACCCAGGCATGCCCCTGGCCGGCCGCGGTGCTGCCGGGCGCGGGATCGGCCCGCGGGTGCAGGTAGCCGGAGACGTACCGCGCGGGCAGGCCGGCCGCGCGCAGCAGCGACACGGTGACGTGGGCGATGTCCTGGCACACGCCCTGGCCCTGGCCCCACGCCTCCCGCGCGCTGGTCCGCACGCCGGTCGCGCCCGGCACGAAGGCGACCCGCTCCCGCGCGCATTCGGCGATCGCGTGGGCGGCCGCGTCGGGCGTCCGGCCCGCCCGGCCGGCCGGCGCGTCCGGAGGGAGCGTCGTCAGCCGGGTCGGCAGGAGGTACTCCAGGAGCCGGCCGCCGGCCGCGGTCCGGCGGATCTCGTCCCAGCCCGGCCGCTCCCCGGCGGGCGGGCTGGGCGGCCCGGACGTCCGTACCGTGGCCGTCGCCTCGATAACCAGGCCGTCGTGTGCCGCCGGAACCTCGAACGCGCTGACCTGCGTCCCCCAGTAATCGCGGTAATTCCGCACCATCACGTCGCCGGACCCTCCGTCAGCCCGCACCGACAGCCCCGCGTCCAGGACGGCCTGCCCGGGCAGTGCCAGTGGTGTCATCCGCGCCTCGTTGAACGAGGCGCGGACCGGCACCCGGTACCTGACCTCGGTCACGTGCGAGATCCGCAGCCGCCAGCCCGCGCTCATACTCGTTCCCCCGCGGCCGGCCCGGGCAGCACCCGCACCTCGTCGCCGTCGTTGACCGCGTACGCCCGCAGCGGCCGGTCACGAAGGGACTCCGCGTTCGCCAGCAGCGGCTCCTGGCCGAGGTAATACCTGATCAGGTCCGGCACGCGGACGCAGACGCGCGGGTCGTCGGCGATGCCGTTGCCAACCGCGTTGGCGATCGTGACCTGCCCGGCGCGCGCCGCGTTGACGAGGCCGGGGCAGCCCAGCCGGGACTCCGCCCGCAAGGCCAGGGGATCGAGCCAGCCGTCGGCGACGTGTCGGTAGAGCACGTCGACGGGACGAGCGGCGTGCCCGGTGTTCGCGTACACCCGGTCGCGGCGGCAGGACAGGTCCCGGCCCTCGACGAGCGGGACGCCCAGCCGGCGGGCCAGCGCGGCGTGCTCGCGATACGCGGGCCCGCGGACGCCGGCCGTGAGCACGACGACCTGGGGGTCAGGAGCGTGCGGCGCGGCCGCGCGGAGCGCGGCGAGCAGCCGGGACGTGTACGCCCGCGCCCGGTCCCCGATTAGGTGGCCCAGGCCCGCGGGCGCGCGGACGTTCTGGCCGAGCACGCGGAATCCGCCCTGGTCGTCGCGGGTGAGATCAACGCTCGCGACGTGGACGCGGACGCCGTTCGGCGGGGCGAACCCGGCGGCCTCCCGGCGGAACCCGCCGGCCGTGTAGAGCAGGCGCCAGGGCAGCACGCCGTCGTCGAACACGCGCCCGGGACCGTAGACGTCGGCGAGGAACGCCTCGACCGCGAGCACTCGCTGCCGGACCCCGGGGGCGATGAGGTCCCCCGCACTCCGCACAGCCCCCAGCCTAGGCAGATCAGCGAGCGGTATGGCATTTTCTGCCGCCAGGACGACGGAATTACCGTGCGCTCCGCGTCTGCGTTCGCGCGGCTAGGCTGGAGGGCGAGAGGAAGGGGCAATATGTACATCCCGGCCCATTTCGCGCCAGATGACGAGGTCGTCACCGATCTCCTGCGCAATCACGGCGCGGCCGACCTGGTGACGCTCACCGACGGCGGCCTGGTGGCGACCATGCTGCCGTTCGTGTACGTGCCGCCAGCGGCGGAGCACGCGCCCGGTGAGCTCGGGGCCCTGCTCGGGCACGTCGCCCGGAACAACGACCAGTGGCGGCTCCCGGCGCGCGGGGAGTCCCTGGTCATCGTCCGCGGGCCCGACGCCTACATCACCCCGGCCTGGTACGCGTCCAAGGCCGAGCACGGCCGGGTCGTCCCGACCTGGAACTACGTGACCGCGCACGTCTACGGCACCCTCGTCGTCCACGACGACGCGGACTGGACGGAAGACCTGGTCCGCCGCCTGACCGTGAAGCATGAGTCGAAGCGCGAGCATCCCTGGTCCGTCGATGACGCCCCGCGCGCGTTCGTCGAGGGCCAGCTCCGCGCGATCGTCGGCATCGAGCTGCTGATCACGCGGATCGAGGCGAAGGCCAAACTCAGCCAGAACCGGCCGCAGGCCGACGTCGCGGGCGTGATCCGCGGCCTGCGCGACGAGCGCGGCGACGAAGTCACCGCCGACGCGGTCGAGCGCGCGAGCGCCCGGTAACGGGCCGGCCGGCTGACGAGTTACGCCGCGCGGCGGGCCAGCTCCGCTTCGCCCGCCGCGCGCATCGCCGCGAGCGGGGCCGGCTTGCCCGTCATCAGCTCCACCTGGGCACCGGCCTGGTGCAAGAGCATCGCGAAGCCGCCGACGACTATCGCCCCGGACTCCCCCGCCGCCTGCGCCAGGCGAGTCGGCCAGGGACTGTAGACCACGTCGAAGACGGCAGTGAGGTCACCGGGCAGGCGCCGGGAACGTGATGCGTAATCATCGGCGGCATGCGCGGGGAGCGTCGATACCAGCAGGCCGGCGGGAGGCGCGGACCTCAGCTCGTCGAACCCGCTCAACCGCACCCGCACACCCAGCTGCTCCGCGACGGCCAGCAGGCCGGCCGCGCGCGCGGCGTCGCGCACGACGACGTCGGCGGATCGCAGGCCCAGCTCACTCATCGCGGCCAGCGCCGAGCACGCCGTCGCCCCCGCACCCAGGATCGTGACCGCGCCCGGAGCCGGTACCCCGGCCTCGGCCAGGGCGTCCATGATGCCGCGGACGTCCGTGTTGTAGCCGGCGCGGCCTTCGGCGCGGTACACCACCGTGTTGGCGCCGCCGGTCACGAGCGCCACCGGGTCCGCGTAGTCCAGCAGCGGCAGCACCGCGCGCTTGAGGGGCATCGTCAGCGACAGGCCCGCCCAGTCAGGACCGCGCGACGTCACGTACTCGCCGAGCGCGGCCTCGTCGCACTCCACGGCCTCGTACGACCAGTCGTCGAGGCCCAGCGCGCCGTAGGCCGCGCGGTGCAGCACCGGCGACAGGGAATGGGCGATCGGCTTGCCCAGGACGGCGGCTCTCATGGGTTCGGGCAGCTCATTCCCGTCGGCTGGGTCAGGCAGAAGACCGACTGCCCGTTCGGGTAGGCGAGGAAGAACAGCCAGTTGCCGCTCGCCGGGTGCAGGACCGCGTTGATCGCGTCCAGGCCCGGGTTGCTGATCGGCGTCGGCGGCAGGCCCGCGTTCAGGAAGTCGTTGTACGGGCCGGGGATCGTGGCCCAGCTGTCCTGGATGTTGACGGCGAACTTGTCCAGGCCGTACTCGAGGATGCTGTCGAACTGCAGCTTCATGCCCGCGTTGAACCGGTTCTCGATGACGCGCGCGATCTTCGGCATCTGGCTGGTGGTCCCGGCCTCGGCCTGCACGATGCTCGCCTCGATGATCAGCTGCTCCATGCTCAGGCCGCGCTTGCTCGCCGCCGCCGACAGGCCCTGCTGCTGGGACATCTGGTTGAACTGCGCGACCATGGCCTGGAGGACCTGCTGGGGCGTCTCGTGCGGCTGAATCACGTACTGCGCCGGCCACAGGAAGCCCTCGACCTTGTAGCCGATGCCGTTGAACCCGGACACGTTGGCCTTCGCGTACGACGGCAGGCCCAGCTGACCCGGGTTGTCGACGATCTTCTCGAAGTCGCTGACCGGAACGTGCATGTCCGCCGCGAGCGTGGCGATGACCTGTGCCACGCGCTTGCCCTCGGGAATGGTGACGGTGAGCTGCACCCGGTTCTTCGGGTTGAGCAGCGCGGCGTAGGCGAGGCTGGCCTGCATGTGGGTGTTGAGCTTGTACGTGCCCGGCTCGAGACCGGCCGAGTTGGCGCTGTGCTCGGCGGCCAGCACGAACGCGCGCGTGCTCGCGACGACGCCGTCGTTGACCAGCATGGTCGAGAGACTGCTCGCCGACGCGCCCGACGGGACGACCACGTCCACCACCGGGGCGGTGCCCGCACCCGCGTAGTCGGCGGGATGGTACTTCGACTGGTAAACGCTGTAGGCGTAGTAGGCGGGCACCGCGATGATGGCGATGATCACCACGAGCGCGATCCACGGCGCCAGGCGGCGCACCGGGCCGCGCTTGCGCTTGGGGACCTTGTAATCGTCGCGGCTGTCGTAATCGTCGTACTCGTCGCCGTAGCCGTCCCGGCCCGCGCGGGGGTCGAAGCCGTCGCCCTGGCCATAACCGTCGCCGGGGCCGAAGCCGTCGCCGGGGCCGAAGCTGTCTCCTGGGCCGTAGTCGTCACGGGGGGTGAAGTCGTCGCGCAGGTGCGGGGCACCGTCGCGGCCGTCCCTGCCCTCGCCGCGCGGATCACGGCCCCCGTGACCGCGGCGGCCGCCTGGTCCGCGACGACCCCCGGGACCACCGGGACCAGTGGGTCCACCGGGACCAGTGGGTCCGCCCGGACCATCGGGGCCGCCGGGACCGCCGTCGCCGAAGCCGGGCAGGAACGAATCGCCAGTGCCGTCGTAGCTATCGGCCTGATAGCTGGCCGGCTGGTAGCGCCTGCCGGGCGGCGGGCCCTCCGGGAAGTCAGGGGCATCGGGCGCACGGCGCGGCTCATCGGGTACACGGCGCGGTGCCCCGGGCCGGCCGCCACGGCGCGGCGCCCGCCGGGGGTCCGCCTGCCGGGGATCCGCCTGCCGGGGATCCGCCTGCCGGGGATCCGCCTGCCGGGGATCCGCCTGCCGGGGGTCCGCCTGCCGGGGGTCGTCCCAGGGCGGCTGCTCCCGGCGGGGCCGCCCGTCCGGGGCGTTACGCGGATCCGGACCGGTACGCGGATCCGGGCCGGTACGCGGATCCGGGCCGCTGCGGGGGTCGGGACCGGGGGCCTGCCAGTTGGGGCCGGGCTGCGGCTGCCTGCCGCGGCGCCGCGGCTGGTCGCGTTCGTCATATCCCCGCGGATCGCCGTACCCGCCGCTCACGCGCTCACCGTCACCAGCTCGCCCGGTGCCTCGCCCGTGCGCCGCTCGGACTCCAGCGCGGCCTCCAGCAGCACCGCCGCCGCGGCGGCGTCCACGATCTCCCGGCGCTGGCGCGAGTCGTGCCCGCCCGCGCGCAACGCGACATGCGCCGTGGCGGTGGTGAACCGCTCGTCGAACAGGCGGACGGGCAACGGCGCCACCCGGGCCGCCAGCGAGACGGCGAACTTCTTCGCGCTCGCGGCGGCGGGGCCTTCACGGCCGGACAGCGACCTGGGCAGGCCTACCAGAATCTCCATGGCTTCCTCGGCTATCGCAAGCGAGGCCAGCGCGTCAAGGTCGCCTTTGCCTCGCCGCACGACGGTCAGCGGGCTGGCGAGAACGCCGCGCGGGTCGCTGCGTGCCACGCCAATGCGGACGGTACCCGGATCGACCGCAAGGCGAACCCCTAGTCGCACCGGATCACCGGCCCGCAACAACATGGGAACAACTTACCTGCCTGGGCGCCCGGTGTCCCGGAGTGCGCTGCGAACGCTGTCAAATGCCGCATTTACCTCATTGGCGCCAGCGTTCGGTGACCCGCCGCCCTGCGCCACGTCGGGCTTGCCGCCGCCACCGCCGCCGAGGACCTTCGCCGCCGTGCCGACGAGCTTGCCCGCCGCGAGGCCCGCGCCACGACCCGCGTCATTCACCGCGATGACGACGACCGGGCGGTCGGCGGGCACGCCGGCGATCACCACGACACAAGGGCGCTCGGCCGGGATGCGGCCGCGCACGTCGAGCGCGAGCTTGCGGATGCTGTCCGCGTCGGTGCCGTCGGGCACCTGGTGCGCGACGAGCGCCACGCCCCCGATGTCCTCCGCCCCGGCGACCAGCGAACCGGACACCTCGAGCAGCGACGCCGACCGGAGCTTGGCCAGCTCCCGCTCCGCGTCGCGCAGCCGCGTCACGACCCCGGAGATCCGCTCGGGCAGCTCCTCCGGCCGCGCCTTGAGCTGCTCCGACAGCTGGTTCACGAGCACGCTCTCACGCGCCAGGAACCGGAAGGCGTCGATGCCGACGAGCGCCTCGACTCGACGCACCCCGGAGCCGATCGACGCCTCGCCGAGGAGCTTGACCAGGCCGAGCTGCCCGGACCGCGCGACGTGCGTGCCGCCGCACAGCTCACGGGAGTACTCGCCGACCTCGACGACGCGGACCTCGCCGCCGTACTTCTCGCCGAACAGCGCGAGCGCGCCCATCGCCCGCGCCTCGTCGAGGGAGGTGTGGAACGCGCGGACCGCGAGGTCGCCGATGAGCACCCGGTTGACCTCGTCCTCGACCTCGCGCAGGACGGTCACCGGCACCGCGCCGCTCGCAGTGAAGTCGAAGCGCAGCCGGCCGGGCGCGTTCTCCGAGCCCGCCTGGGCCGCGGTCTCGCCGAGCGCGCCGCGCAGCGCGCGGTGCACCAGGTGGGTCGCCGTGTGCGAGCGGGAGGTCGCCCGGCGGCGCTCGACGTCGATCTCCGCGAACACCGGCGATCCGACCGTCACCTCGCCGAAGCGCACGGTGCCGCGGTGCACGACGAGACCGGGCAGCGGCGCCTGCACGTCGGTGACCTCGATCTCCGCCTGCCCGCCGGCCCCGTCGGCCCGGATGACCCCGTGGTCGGGGAGCTGGCCGCCGCTTTCCGCGTAGAAGGGGGTGCGGTCGAGCACCACGGCGACCTCGTCCCCGGGCACCGCCGACTGCACCGGCACGCCCCCGGACAGGATCCCCACGATCGCCGCCTCGCCGGCCGCGTCGTCGTAGCCGGTGAAGGTGACCTTGCCCGCCTTCTCCAGCAGCGACGCGTATACCGAGATGTCGGCGTTTCCGGTCTTCTTATCGCGCGCGTCCTTCTTCGCCCGCTGCCGCTGGGAGTCCATCAGCCGGCGGAAGCCCGCTTCGTCCACCGACAGGCCCTGCTCCGACGCCATCTCCAGCGTCAGGTCGATCGGGAACCCGTAGGTGTCGTGCAGCTGGAACGCCTGGTCACCGGAGAGCACGGACTGGTGCTTGCGCTTGGTCTCCTCGACCGCCACGTCGAAGATCGCCGTCCCGGTGCGGAGCGTGCCCGCGAACGCCGCCTCCTCCGCGTCGATGACGGTGTGGATGTTCGCCGCGTCCCTGATCAGCTCGGGGAACTGCTCGCCCATCGCGCCGATGGCGACCTCGGTGAGCTCGTGCATGAACCCGGTGCCGCCGCCCGCGCCGCCGCCGCGCTGCGCGCCGGCCAGCAGCCGGAGGTTGCGGATCGACCGGCGCAGCAGGCGCCGCAGCACGTAGCCGCGCGCCTCGTTCGACGGCATGACGCCGTCCTCGATCAGCATGACCCCGCTGCGGACGTGGTCGGCGACGACGCGCAGCGCCACGTCGGCGCGCCGGTCACGGCCGTAGTCCTGCTCGGTCAGTTCCGCCGCGCGCGCGAGGATCTTATAGGTGGTGTCGATCTCGTAGATGTTGTCGACGCCCTGCAGCAGCGCCGCCATCCGCTCCAGGCCCATGCCGGTGTCGACGTTCTTGAACGGCAGCGGGCCCTCGACGTCGAAGTCGTCCTTCTTGCGGACCGCGGACAGCTGGTCCTGCATGAAGACCAGGTTCCAGACCTCGAGGAAGCGGTCCTCGTCGGCCTCCGGGCCGCCGTCGCGGCCGTAGCCCGGGCCGCGGTCGTAGTAGATCTCCGAGCAGGGACCGCCGGGGCCGGCGACGCCCATGTGCCAGTAGTTGTCGGACAGACCGCGGCGCTGGATGCGGTTTTCCGGTACGCCGACCTTGTCGCGCCAGATCCCGAACGTCTCGTCGTCGCCGTGCAGCACGGTCGCCCACAGCCTGGACTCGTCGAAGCCGAATCCGCCGTCCCGCTCGGAGCGCGTCAGCAGTTCCCAGGCGAACGGGATCGCCGATTCCTTGAAGTAGTCGCCGAACGACCAGTTGCCCAGCATCTGGAAGAACGTCGCGTGCCGGGTGTCCTTGCCGACCTCTTCGATGTCAAGGGTCCGCACGACCTTCTGCACGTCCGCGATGCGCCGGGCCGGCGGGGTCTGCTGGCCGAGCAGGTAGGACTTGAACGGCTGCATGCCGGCGATGACGAACAGCACCGTCGGGTCGTCGGCGACGAGGCTGGCCGAGGGGACGATCGTGTGCCCCTGCGCCTCGAAGTACGCCAGGAAGCGGCGGGCGATCTCTGCCGACTGCATCAGCGGTCATCCTTTACGTTCGTTCGTTCGCTTGCTCCGAGGGTAGGGGTTCGGTGCCCCGGATGCCGAGCGATATACAGGTCCATGCCCTCGCGGACGTCCCGCGTGAAGCTCCGCGCGTCCCGGCCGAAGCGGATCGCGCGCCGCGCCCATCCCTGCTTGGCGGCCCGCTGCCCCGTCCGCTGCCCGGCCAGCGCAGTGCGCCGCCCGAGCGACGCCACGCGCCGGTACCCCATGATGCCGCCCGCCGCGCCGACGGTGATCCAGAACGTGCGGCGTATCACCGCGCCGCCCCCCTTTTATCCATCACGTCGCTGGTCAGCTGCCTATCGCGCACCAGCTCGCCCTGCAAGGTCCGGCGCTTGCCGCTGCGCAGTCCCATCGCGTGCCGCACGCCGTACGCGACGGCGGCGGCCCGCCCGACCGGCCCGGAGACGACGGAGCCGGCGACCGTCCGGCCGAAGGCGGCCATCGCGTTGACCTGCCCGGCCAGCTCGTTCATGCCCTCCCCGAGCTGGTCCATGCCGCCGGTGACGGCCTCGGTCCGGTCGAGCTGGGAGTTGGCCCGGTCGACGGCGGCGTGCACGCGCGCGAGCACGGATTCCTGCCCCTCGCCCGTCTGCCGGATCAGGGTCGCCGCCGCGCCGAACAGCCTGCTCAGCCGGGCCGCGACGTACACCGTGGTCAACGCGATCACCGCGAAGCTCACCGCCGCGATCAGCGCGGCGATGCCGGTGAGGCTCATAAGCCGTCCCTCTCAGTGCTTTCCTGCTCGCCCGTGTTGCCCCGCAGAACCCCGCGGATCCGGCCGAGCCGCTCGGAGAAGCGGGCTTCCAGACCGTGATTCGTGGGCTCATAGTACGTGCGGCCGGCGATGGCGTCCGGGGCGTACTGCTGTGCCGCGATGCCCTCGGGCACGTCGTGCGGGTACACGTACCCCTCGCCGTGCCCTAGCCGCTTCGCACCAGCGTAGTGGGCATCGCGCAGGTGCGCTGGCACCGCCCCGATAAGGCCCGCCCGCACGTCGGCCTGGGCGGCGCCGATCGCCTTGACGACGGCGTTGGACTTCGGGGCGAGGCAGATATGGATCACGGCCTGCGCCAGGTTGATGCGCGCCTCGGGCAGGCCGACGAACTCGACCGCCTGGGCGGCGGCGACCGCGAGCGGCAGGGCGGTGGGGTCGGCCATGCCGACGTCCTCGCTGGCGTGCACGATGAGCCGCCGGGCGATGAACCGGGGGTCCTCCCCCGCCTCGATCATGCGCGCGAGGTAGTGCAGGGCGGCGTCCGGGTCGCTGCCGCGCATCGACTTGATGAAGGCGCTGATCACGTCGTAGTGCTGGTCGCCGTCGCGGTCGTAGCGGACGGCGGCCTTGTCGACGGCGCGCTCGACGGTCTTGGTGTCGATGGCGTCGGTGCCGAGCGCGGCCGCCTCGAGGTAGGTCAGGGCGCGCCGCCCGTCGCCGCCGGCGAGCCGGACGAGGTGCTCGAGGGCCTCGTCGTCGATGGTGACGGCGCCGTTGAGCCCGCGCTCGTCGGCGAGCGCGCGGGTGATCACGGTCCGGATGTCGTCGTCGTCAAGCGACTGCAGTGTCAGGAGCAGCGACCGGGACAGCAGCGGCGAGACGACCGAGAAGGACGGGTTCTCGGTGGTGGCGCCGATGAAGCTGACCCACCGGTTCTCGACCGCGGGCAGGAGCGCGTCCTGCTGGGTCTTGCTGAAGCGGTGCACCTCGTCCACGAACAGGACGGTCTGGCGGTTGTACATGCCGAGGTCACGGCGTGCCTGCTCGACGGCGGCGCGGACGTCCTTGACGCCCGCGGTGACGGCCGACAGCTCGGTGAACTTGCGGCTGGTGACCTGGCTGACGACATACGCGAGCGTGGTCTTGCCGGTCCCGGGCGGCCCCCAGAGCACGAGCGACATGGGCGCGTCGTTGTCGATGAGCTTGCGAAACGCGGTCCCCGGCGCCGTGAGGTGCCGCTGCCCGATCACCTCATCGAGCGATCGCGGCCGCATCCGGACGGCCAGCGGCGCGGCACTGGCCGCCCCGCGCTCCTCCGACTCATCGAACAAACTGTCCACAACTCGAGCCTACTGCCTATCTAGTACGGGTAGTTCGTGTTAGCACGGGTAGTTCGCGGCGCATATAGCCGCGAACTACCCGTGCTAATTCGCCGCGCCGGTTGGCCTGACCGGACATCGCGGCCCACAAGGCCGTCCTACCCGCGCGCGAATCGCGCCCGGCGCGGCCTGATCGTTCAATGTCGCCGCGAGCTGCGCGGCGGCGACACATTTACGCGCCCGATCACTGAGATCCGCGGCCCTGAAACGCATCGTCACGATCTTCTCGTGCACCAGATTCCAGCGGTCGCGCGCGTTATCCCGCCGCTGCTCGCTTTCCGGGTGCGCCGCCTTGCCGTCGAGTTCGACGCAGACCCGGTATTCCTCGTAGAGGTTGTCCAGGTACTTGGCGCCGGTCTCCTGCACGATCCGGACCTGGCGTCGCGCGGCGGGGATGTCATGCGGCCGCTCGACGCCGATCGCCCACTCCAGTTCCAGCCAGGACAAGATCCCCTCCTCCGCGAAGCCGCACATCAGCTGGACCTCCCGCCGCCCGGCGAACCGCTTGCGCTTGCCCAGCGCCGCCAGCACGCGTTCCGGAGTGGTCAGGCGGTTGCCGACCGCCTTGCAGACCCAGGCGAACTTCGCGTCGAAGCCGCCCGCGACCGCGATGAGGTCGAGCACCGCGTCCTCGACACGCGTGCAGGGCGGCGTCATCGACGGATGACAAGTGCTGAACACGGAGTCGGACCGGTGGATGACGACACCCGGGATCTTCCCGTAGCGCTGCGGATTGCGGATCGCCGGGACCGTGATGTGGATGACCGGGTTTGGGTTTCCGATCAGCCCGTGTCGTTCGGCGGCCGTGTAGTGGCTGAGCACGGCGTCCGCCCCCGCGCGCAAGAGCGCGGCCCACAACTGTGCCTCCCGGCCGGGCGTGCCCGTGTAGGCGGCGTAGACCCCGCGCTGGAGACGCTGCCATTCCCCGTAACGGATCCGGTTCCGGACCGTCTCCATGTCCAGGCCCGCGTCCTGTGCCTGCGAACGCGTCAGGACACTGGATTGCTGGGACAGAATCTGCCGGGCCGGGGGCGGAAGTTCCTTGCTCATGCCACCAGGATCACGCCCGGACACTATCGCCGGAAGAACCGAATGCCCGGCTGTGGATAAAGAGTTAAGACGCTTGCCCCAGTGTGGATAACCAGCGAGGAATGTCAGTCCGCCGACGTACGATGCGGGCCGGAAAATAGCGCGGGTAGTTCACGGCGAATACCGCCGCGAACTACCCGCGTTAACGCTAACTACCCGTGCTATTCCTTGGGTGACTCCCCGGCGGGGGCCGGGCTCGCCCCGGCGGGGGCCGGAGTTCCGGCGGCTGGCCCGGGTTTGGCCGGGACCGCGTCGATGCCGGCTTCCTTGCGCTGGGCGGCCGTGATCTGGGTCGGGGCGCCGGTAAGCGGGTCGGCGCCGCTGGCGGCCTTCGGGAAGGCGATCACGTCGCGGATCGTCTCCACTCCCGCCAGGAGCATGACGACCCGGTCCCAGCCGAACGCCATGCCGCCGTGCGGCGGCGGGCCGTACTTGAACGCGTCGAGCAGGAAGCCGAACTGGGACCGGGCCTCCTCGGCCGTCAGGCCGATCACGTCGAAGACGGCCTGTTGCATGGCCTGGCGGTGGATACGGATCGAGCCGCCGCCGATCTCGTAGCCGTTGCACACCATGTCGTAGGCGTCGGCGAGAGCTTCGCCGGGGGCCCCGGTGAACTTGTCCGCCCACTCCGGCAGGGGCGCGGTGAAGGGGTGGTGGACGGCCGTCCAGCCGCCCTCGTCGGTCTCCTCGAACATGGGGGCGTCGACCACCCACAGGAAGGACCACTTCGACTCGTCGATCAGCTCGCAACGCCGGCCGATCTCCAGGCGGGCCGCGCCGAGCAGTTCCTGCGAGGCGTGGGCGGCGCCGGCGGCGAAGAACACCGCGTCGCCCGGCTGCGCGGAAACCGCGGCGGGGAGCCCGGACCGTTCCGCCTCGGAGAGGTTCTTGGCGACCGGGCCGCCGATCGAGCCGTCCGCGCCGACCAGCACGTACGCGAGCCCGCGGGCCCCGCGGGACTTGGCCCAGTCCTGCCAGGCGTCGAGCTCGCGGCGCGTCTGCGCGGCGCCGCCGGGCATGACGACCGCGCCGACGTACGGCGCCTGGAACACGCGGAACTCGGTGCCCGCGAAGTACGCGGTCAGGTCGGTGATCTCCTGGCCGAAGCGGAGATCCGGCTTGTCGGAGCCAAAGCGCGACATCGCGTCCGCGTACGTCATCCGGGGCAGCGGCCGCGGGATCTCGTACCCCACGATCTCCCGCCACAGGGTCGCCACGAGCTCCTCGCCGACCCGGACCACGTCCTCGCGGGTCACGAAGGACATCTCCAGGTCGATCTGGGTGAACTCGGGCTGCCGGTCCTTGCGGAAGTCCTCGTCGCGGAAGCAGCGGGCGAGCTGGAAGTACCGCTCCAGGCCGCCCACCATGAGCAGCTGCTTGAACAGCTGCGGGGACTGCGGCAGCGCGTACCAGTTGCCGGGCCGGAGGCGGACGGGCACGAGGAAGTCGCGGGCGCCTTCCGGCGTCGACCGCGTCAGGTACGGGGTCTCGACGTTCACGAACCCGTGGTCGCGCATCACGTCGGACAGCAGGTACGCGGCCGTGGACCGGATGCGCAGCGCGCGGGCGGTCTCGTCCCGGCGGATGTCCAGGTAGCGGTACTTAATCCGGATATCTTCGGAAACGTCGGCGTCGCCCTCGATCGGGAACGGCAGCGGGTCGGCCTCGCTGAGCACCTCGACCTCGCTGGCGTCGACCTCGATGGCGCCCGTGGGCAGTTCCGGGTTCTCGTTGCCTTCCGGGCGGATCCGGACCTCGCCGGTCACCTTGAGGCAGAACTCGGCGCGGAGGTTGTGCGTGACCGCTTCCTCGCCGCGCCACACCACCTGCACGACGCCACTCGCGTCCCGCAGGTCGATGAACACCACACCGCCATGGTCGCGCCGCCGCGCCACCCAGCCCGCCAGTATTACCCGCTCCCCCGCGTGCTCCGCACGCAGCGTCCCGGCCTCGTGGGTCCGAATCATTACCAATCTTCCTTCAGTCGTCAGTCGATGGCTCATCGTAGCCGTTCAGAAACCCTTCTGGGCTGGCCGCAGGCCGGTCAGGAAGGGGTTGGCGCGCCGTTCGGCGCCGATCGTCGTGCTCGGCCCGTGCCCGGGCAGCACGGCGGTTTCGTCGGGCAGCGTCAGCGCCCGCTCGAGGCTGCGCAGGATCTTCTCGTGGTCGCCGCCGGGCAGGTCCGTGCGGCCGATCGAGCCGGCGAACAGCAGGTCGCCGCTGAACACGATCTTTTCCCCGTCACGTCCCATGACCTCCGCCTCCGCCGCCGGCACGGCCCCGCCGGTGCCGAAGGTGACCGAGCCTTCCGTGTGCCCGGGCGCGTGCGTCACCGTGAACGTCATACCCGCCAGTTCGAGGCGCGCCCCGTCGGACAGTTCGAGCACGTCGTCGGGCTCGGTGAACGTCAGGCCGCCGAAGAGCTGCTGGCCGACGTTGGCGGCCAGGCCCTTGCCCGGGTCGGTGAGCAGGTCGCGGTCGTCTGGGTGGATGTAGGCGGGAATGCCGCTGGCACCGCAGACGGGCGCGACCGACCAGACATGATCAATGTGACCGTGCGTGAGCAGCACCGCGATAGGCTTCAGGCGGTAGCGCGTGACGATCTCCTCGATCCCGCGCTGCGCGTCCTGCCCCGGGTCGACGATCACGCACTCTTCTCCGGCGTCCGGCGCTACGACGTAACAGTTGGCGGCGAGGGAACCGGCGGGAAACCCAGTGACAAGCACGCAGCCAGGCTACCGACAAGCCGAGTATTGCGGCGAACCGATAACGACAGTACCGCTCCGGGCGGTGGCCGGGTACGATTCGCGAACGATCGTCCACTTTGGCTACGTAGGCGGGCGTATCTCGATTTATCGTGAGACAGCGCGTGACAGGGAGGTCAGGGGCTTTGCCGGGCAGCAATGAACGCAAGCGCAGGCTCGCTCGTGAACGCTATGAGCGGCAGCAGCAACGGCGCCGTGAGCGTCAGCGGAAGATCCAGAAGTGGTCGGTCATCTCGCTGGCGGTCATCGCGGTGCTAGGGCTTGCCGGGGGCCTGACGGCGGCATTCGCGGGCGGTTCCACGCCCAAGCACACCACCGCCAGCAAGGCCACGCCGACGGCCAGCCCGTCCGCGAGCGCGACATCGAGCACCGCGGCGGTCACCGAGCCCGCGAAGCACTGCAGCTACACGTCGTCGAGCGCCGGCGACGTGGTGAAGGCGAGCCTGCCGCCCGCGACACCGGACTACAAGGCCACCTACACGGCGACGATCAACACCAGCGTGGGGCCGATCAGCATCAACCTGCTGAACTCCAAGGCGACGTGCACCGTCAACTCGTTCGTGCACCTGGCCGACGCGAACTTCTGGAACAACACCCAGTGTCACCGGATCTCTAACAGCGAGGGCCTGTTCATGCTGCAGTGCGGCGACCCGACCGCCAAGGCCACGCAGACGCTGTCCTGCTCCTCGACCACGGTCGGGACCGGCGGGCCGGGATATGAGTTCGCGAACGAGAACCTGTCCGGCGCCAAGTACCCGGCCGGCACCGTCGCGATGGCCAACAGCGGCGGCTCGGACACCAACGGAAGCCAGTTCTTCCTGGTGTTCAAGAACACCTCGCTGCCGGCCGATTACACCCCGTTCGGGACTATTACTTCTGGGCTGGATATCCTCCAGAATGTAGCCAAAGCCGGCACTTCGTGCACTTACCCACAAGCCGGCGGTGGCGTTCCCAAGGAGAAGGTCATTATCAAGAGCGTCACGATCAAGCAGGTCTGAGCAACACATCGCCGCTCCGCACCGGGGCGGCAACGGACACCAGGAGGTTCGCCGTGACCACCGCCAACGATCCATGGGGGCGGGTAGACGCCGACGGGACGGTCTACGTGCGTACCGCCGATGGCGAGCGGGTGATCGGCTCGTGGGCGGCGGGGAGTCCGGAGGAGGCACTGGCCTTCTTCCGGCGCAAGTTCGAGTCGCTGGAGACCGAGGTCATCCTGCTCGAGCAGCGCATCGCCACGACCGACGTCGCACCCGCGCAGGCACAGTCCGCGGTACAGCGGCTCCTGTCCTCGATCGCCGAGGCGAACGCGCTCGGTGACCTGGAGAGCCTGAAAGGCCGCCTAGAGGCGCTGACCTCCCGCGTGGCGGAGCGCCGCGAGGAGGTCAAGGCCGCCCGCGAGCACGCCCGCGAGGAGGCCCGCGGCGTCAAGGAGCACATCGTCGAGGAGGCGGAGCGCATCGCCGTCGAGGCCACCCACTGGAAGGCCAGCGGCGAGCGGATGGCGCAGCTGCTCGAGGAGTGGAAGGCCGCCCCGCATGCCGACCGGTCGGTGGAGGCCGTGCTGTGGAAGCGGCTGTCCGCCGCGCGCAACACCTTCACCAAGCGCCGCAAGGCCTACTTCTCGAACCTGGAGTCCGAGCGGGAAGAGGTCCGGCGCCGCAAGGAGCGGCTCGTCGAGGAGGCGGAGTCCCTGTCGGACTCCGCCGACTGGGGGCCGACGACCAGCGCCTACCGCGAGCTGATGCGGGAGTGGAAGGAAGCGGGCCGGGCCAGCCGCGAGGCCGAGGCCGACCTATGGAAGCGGTTCCGTGACGCGCAGGACAAGTTCTTCAACGCGCGGTCGGAGATCTACGCCGCCAAGGACGCGGAACTGCGTGCCCACGCCACGATCAAGGAGGAACTCCTGGTCGAGGCGCAGGCACTGGTGCCCATCACCGACCTGCGCGGGGCGCGCAGCGCGCTGCGGTCCATCCAGGAGCGGTGGGAGCAGGCCGGCTCGGTGCCCCGCGACTCCCGCGACCACCTGGAGTCCGGCCTGCGCCGCGTCGAGGACGCCGTCCGCAAGGCCGAGGACGCCCAGTGGAAGCGTTCCAACCCCGAGGCGCTCGCGCGGGCCGAAAACACGGTGAATCAGATCAAGGCGGCCATCACCTCGCTGGAGGCCCAGCTCGCCCGCGCCACCGAGCACGGCGACGCGAACGGCATCCGCAACGCCGAAGAGGGCCTGGAAGCCCGCCGCGCCTGGCTCACCGAAGCCGAACGCACCCTGGCGGAATTCAGCGGCTAGCACTACCCCCACCAGCGCGCCCCGCGCCCGCCGGTGCGGCCCACCCTCACCCGCGCGCCCCCGCACCCGTCGGCGCGCCCCGCACCCCCGCCGGCGCGCCCCGACCCCCCGCCGGCGCGCCCCGCACCCTCACCGGCGCGGCCCGCACCCACCGGCGCGCCCCGCGCCTCCCGGCGGCGCCCCCACCCACCTAACCGGCTCGAATGCGCTTTTGAGCCTGCTATAGCGTGTTCGGAAGCGCGTTCGAGCTCGTTACGACGCGTGTACGACTGCGCAAATGAGCACGTGCGGAATCGTCTAGTTCGTCATCCGGTAGACGTCGTAGACGCCGTCCACGCCGCGGACCGCGCGCAGGACGTCGCCGAGATGCTTGGGATCGCCCATCTCGAAGCTGAAACGGCTGATCGCGACCCGGTCGCGGCTCGTCGTGACCGACGCCGACAGGATGTTGACGTGCTGGTCCGATAGGACCCGCGTCACGTCCGCCAGGAGCTTCGTCCGGTCCAGGGCCTCGACCTGGATGGAGACCAGGAAGACCGAGGCGTCGCTCGGCGCCCAGTGCACCGGGACCATCCGCTCGCGCTGCGTGTCGGTGAGGTGCTGCATATTCGTGCAGTCCACCCGGTGCACCGAGACCCCGTGCCCATGGGTGACGAACCCCTGGATATCGTCGCCGGGGACCGGCGTGCAGCACTTGGACAGGCGCACCCACACGTCGGTGGCGCCCTCGACCTCGACGCCGGAATCGGCGGCGGTGTGCGGCCGCTGCGTGCGCAGCGCCGTGACCGGAGTCGCCGTCTCGGCCAGGTCCTCGCCCGCCCCGGCGACCCCACCGACCATCTGGACGAGCTTGCCGACCACCGACTGGGCGCTGATCCGGCCCTCGCCGACCGCCGCGTACAGCCCGGATACGTCCGGGTAGTGCAGGTCCTTGGCCAGCGCCCGGAGCGTGTCGGCACTGGTCATCCGCTGCAGGGGCAGTCCCTGCTTGCGCATGACCTTGGCGATCTGGTCCTTGCCCGCCTCGACCGCGGCCTCGCGGCGCTCCTTGGTGAACCACTGCCGGATCTTGTTCCGCGCGCGGGCGCTCTTGACGAAGTCGAGCCAGTCACGGTTCGGGCCCGCTTCCTGCGCCTTGGACGTGAAGATCTCGACGGTGTCGCCGGTCTCCAGCGTCGACTCCAGGGCAACGAGGCGTCCGTTGACCCGGGCGCCGATGGTGCGGTGGCCGATCTCCGTGTGGATGGCGTACGCGTAGTCCACGGGCGTGGCGTCCTGCGGGAGCGTGATCACCTCGCCCTTCGGGGTGAACACGTAGACCTCGTTGCCCGCCAGGTCGAAGCGCAGGGAGTCGAGGAACTCGGCGGGGTCCTCGGTCTCCCGCTGCCAGTCGACGAGCTGGCGCAGCCACGCCATCTCCTCGGCGTCATCTCTCGCTGCCTTGGACTGCGGCGCGCCCTTGGCCTGCCCGTCGCGGCGGCCGCGGAGGATTACCTCCTCCTTGTACTTCCAGTGCGCCGCGACGCCGTACTCGGCCCGCTTGTGCATGTCCCAGGTGCGAATCTGCAGCTCCACCGGGTTGCCGCCGGGGCCGATGACGGTGGTGTGCAGGGACTGGTACATGTTGAACTTCGGCATCGCGATGTAGTCCTTGAACCGGCCGGGGACCGGATTCCACCGCGCGTGGATCGTACCGAGCGTCGCATAGCAGTCGCGCACCGAGTCGACTAGGACCCGGATGCCAACGAGGTCATAGATGTCGTCGAAGCCCACGTCGTGAGCGATCATCTTCTGGTAAATCGAGTAGTAGTGCTTCGGCCGCCCGGTCACCGCACCCTTGATCTTCGCCTCACGCAGGTCGCCAGAGAGGTCGGCGATGACTTCCTGGAGGAACTGGTCACGCCGTGGCGCGCGCTGCGACACCAGGCGGGCGATCTCGTCATACCGCTTCGGGTACATGGTGGCGAACGCGAGGTCCTCGAGCTCCCACTTGACCGTGTTCATGCCGAGGCGGTGCGCCAGCGGCGCGAAGATCTCCAGCGTCTCCCGCGCCTTGCGCTCCTGCTTCTCCCGCGGCAGGTAGCGGAGGGTACGCATGTTGTGCAGCCGGTCGGCGAGCTTGATCACCAGAACGCGGATGTCCCGCGCCATCGCGACGACCATCTTGCGCACGGTCTCGGCCTCGGCCGACTGGCCGTACTTGACCTTGTCCAGCTTCGTCACGCCGTCGACGAGGGCCGCGACGTCCTCGCCGAACTCGCCCCTGAGCTCGACCAGGGTGTACGGCGTGTCCTCGACGGTGTCATGCAGGAGCGCGGCACAGATCGTCTCGGTGTTCATCCCCAGCTCGGCGAGGATCGTGGCCACGGCGAGCGGGTGGGTGATGTAGGGATCGCCGCTCTTGCGCTTCTGGTCACGGTGCCAGTACGCGGCGACATCGTAGGCCCGCTCTACCAACCGGATGTCCGCCTTGGGGTGCGTGGCGCGGATGGTCTTCATGAGCGGTTCGAGTACAGGATTCACTCCGGACCCCCGCTGGGCACCGAGCCTCGCGAGACGGCGGCGCACGCCCACTCCAGGCGGTGGCGCCGCCTGCGTGCCTGTCCCCTGCGCGTTCACCGGCTGGGCGCTCACCCGCGGGGCACTGACCCGCCGAGTGCTCGTCCGCTGGGGATCCGCCCGCGGAGCGTCCACCGCGGGCGTGTCCGCCTGCCCGGTGTTCGCCTGCGGGGTCTCCCCTTGCGGGGTGCTCGCCCGCTGGGTGTTCGCGGCGGGGGATGCCGCTTGCGCGTCCGGCGCCGCGGGTTCGGACTCCCGCCGCGTCTCCTGTCCGGCGGGCATGCCGCTATCCGGCTGTGCCGCGCTTACCTGGTCAGTCGTCCCGCGGGCCTCACCTGAGGAACCCGCCGTATCCCCGATCCGGGCAGCGTCGGCGCTAGCCGTGGCGGTCGCCAATACATCACCGGCCACTCGCGCTCCTCGCATCTGCCGAGCTACCAGTCTACTTACCTTTGTTAACCCAAGAGTAGACACGCGTAATCCCACCTGGCCCCACCCGTCCACCAGCACTCCCCCAACCCGCCCCGCCCCTGCCCTGCCCGGCTCACCCGCCCTCGGCCCACCCCCATCCGCCCTCGGCTCACCCCCACCCGCCTACCGGCCCGCCCTAGCCGACTCCATCCACCACCTGGCCGGCCTCACCCACCACCTAGCCGGCCCAAATGCGCGAACGAGCCCGCTATGGTCGGCCCAATAGCGCAAACAAGCCCGCTGGGAAGCGGGCTCAAATGCGCAGACGAGCACGTTCCCGCAGCTCCGGCGAACCCCGCTCTCGCTCGACGATGGCAACGTTTTGTCAGACCCTCGTGACACAGTGTCGGGCATGGCTCCCAAACAGAAACCTGACCAGCAGCGGCTCAGCCGGCTGCTCGCCAACCAGTACAGCGTCATAGCGCGCCATCAGGCGCTCGCGTGCGGAATCACCCGGAGCGCGCTCGAGCACAAGCTGAGGCATGGCGGTCAGTGGCGCAAGATCCTGCCCGGCGTGTACGCCGCCCATACCGGCACCGTGACCCCGGAGCAGCGCGAGATGGCAGCACTGCTGCACGCGGGGCCAGGATCGGTCATCACGGGGGCCGCGGCTGTCCGCCGGCATAACGTGACCTGCTCGGGGCTGGGTGAGATCGACGTGCTCGTGCGCTCCGGAGTCAGGGTGCAGAGCGCGGCCTTCGCCCGGATACAGCACACGACCCGGATGCCGACCACAGCCTGGTCCACTCGCGGCCTCCGGTTCGCGCCGCTTCCCCGGGCCGTCGCGGACGCGGCTAGGGCGATGAAGAATTTCGACGACGTTCAGGCAGTGGTCTGCGAAGTGGTTCAGCACGCGCGGTGCACCGTGGAGGAACTCATCGCCGAGCTCCGCGCCGGGCCGACGGCGGGCTCACGCCTGTTCCGCGAGGCGCTCGCCGAGATCACGGCTGGCATCCGATCAGTCGCCGAGCGGGATCTCAAGCGGATCATCGACAGATCCGATGTGGAGAAGCCGATGTATAACCCGCGCCTGTACCTCTTCGACGGCGAGAGCTTCACGTTCCTCGGGATACCGGACGCCTGGTGGCAGCGGGCGGGCGTGGCGGCCGAGGCCGATTCGCTCCAGTACCACCTAAGCGCCAAAGATCACGCCAGCACGGTGGCCCGGCACAATCTCATGGAGGCCATCGGGATTCACATGCTGCACTTCCAGCCGAAGAACATCCGGGCCGAGCAGCGCGAGATCCTCGCTTCTTTCCGGAGCGCGATCGCCGTGGGACTCGCACGCCCAGAACTCCCTATCGTGGCGGTACCGGCGAACGAACCGGACGACGAGGCGTACCTGAAGGCGTATCGCGACGCTCTCCAGCCCGCCTGATGAATCTGGCCGCGCCCCGCAACGTGTTCAATTGCGCATTCGAACCCGTTTATCAACGTGCTGAAACTCGCATTCGAGCCGACTATAGCGTGCTCGTTTGCGCATTTGGGCCGGCTGGGTGGCCGGGCGGCCCAGGGTGGGGCGGCCGACGGTGGGGCGGGGCGGCCCAGGATCGAACGGCCGGGGGTGGGCCGGCTCGGTGGCCGGGGGGCGGGTGGCGGGTTAGACCAGCAGGAGGGATTTGATTTCGGTGTCGGGGAGGACGGAGCGGCCGTTCAGGAAGGAGAGTTCCATGAGGACCACGATGCCCGCTACTTCCGCGCCGGAGCGGCGGACCAGGTTGGCCGTGGCGCTGGCGGTGCCGCCGGTGGCGAGGACGTCGTCGACGATCAGCACACGGTCACCCGGGGCGAACGCGTCCTGGTGGACCTCGATCGCGGCGGTGCCGTATTCCAGCGTGTATTCCTCGGTGAACGTCGCGGCGGGCAGTTTGCCCTTCTTGCGGACCGGCACGAAGCCGGCGCCGTTGCGGAGGGCCACCGGGGCGGCGAGGATGAACCCGCGCGCCTCGATGCCCGCCACCTTGTCCACCGGGCCGAACGCGGTCGCCAGCGCCTCCACGACCGCCGCGAACGCCTTCGGCTCCCCGAGCAGCGGCGTGATGTCCTTGAACACCACGCCGGGCTGCGGGTAGTCCGGAACGTCGCGGACGTGCTTCGTGATGAGCTCAGCGATGTCCTCGGCCACGGTCGTGTTACCGCCTCTTCTTCCGGGCGCCGGGACGGCGCTGCGCGCTGCCACCACGGCGCGGCTGCTGCCGGGTCGTGCTCGGCCGCGAACTTGCCCGGCCCGCGGACGACGAGACCGCCACCTCGGCGTCATCGGCGAAGTCGTCGCCGTCACCGTCGGCCAGGTTCTCATCTCCCGACACGAGCGGCGCGTCCAGGTCATCGTCGCTGGCGTCCGCGGCGCCCCCGGGCACCGGAGCCGATGCCCCGGCTGCGTCCACGCCCTGCGCCCGCTGCGCGGCGCGCCCGCCGGCGAGCCGGCGCTGGACCCGCATGGCCAGGTCCTTGTACTTCGGCTCGCGTTCCTTGAGGTCGGCGAGCACCGGGGTCGCGATGCACAGCGAGGAGTACGTGCCGGACAGCATGCCGACGAACAGCACGAGGGACAGGTCGTTCAGCGTGCCGGTGCCGAGCAACCCCCCGCCGATGAACAGGATCGACGCGACCGGGATGAGCGCGGTCAGCGACGTGTTCAGCGACCGGACCAGGGTCTGGTTCAACGCCAGGTTCGCCGCGTCGCTATACGTCGATCTACCCGTGGTGAGCAGGCCGGCGGTATTCTCCCGGACCTTGTCGAACACCACCACCGTGTCGTACAGCGAGTAGCCGAGGATCGTCAGCAAGCCGATCACCGACGTCGGGCTCACCGAGAAGCCGACCAGCGCGTACACGCCGATCGTGATCAGGATGTCGTGCAGCAGCGCGACGAACGCGGCGGCCGCCATCTTCCACTCGAACGCGATCGACAGGTAGATCACGATCACGACCAGGAAGATGATCAGCGCCTCGAGCGCCTTCTCGGTGATCTGGCCGCCCCAGGTCCCACCGATCGTGTTGACGACCAGGTTGTTCTGCGAGATGTGGAACGTCTTCTCCAGCGCGGTCTCGACCGCGTTGGTCTGCGTGCTGTTCAGGATCCCGACCTGCACCTGCCACTGCGGCGGCTGGTTCCCCAGGGCGGGCGAGATGTGCGTGACCTGCGCGCTGCCGCCGCCCGCGGCGCTGACGACGCGGTTTATCTGCCCCTGGGTGCTCGCCGAGTACGCCCCGGGGAACTGGAAGGTCGAGCCACCCTTGAAGTCCACGCCGAAGTTCAGGCCGCGCGTGAACAGCGCGACGATGCTGATCAGGAGGATCAGGCCCGAGATCGCGTACCACATCTTCTGGCGGCGGACGATCTGCAGGGAGACCTCGCCACGGTAGAGCCGGCCGGGGATCTGGCCGAGGCGCGACATCATGCCTCCCTTGGTGTGGTTGAGGAGGGTTTGCTCGAGGAGTTGGTCGAGGATGACGAGCCAGTCCTACCCGACGATGTCCGCTGGGTGCGGACCGTCCGCCTGCCCCCGCCGCGCCAGGGCGACCGCGAGCCCAGGCGTTTCGGATCGAGGCCGGACCAGGGATGGCCGCCGCCGAAGAACTTCGTGCCCGCCAGGATGGTCACCATGGGCTTGGTGAACATGAAGACGACAAGCACGTCGATCAGCGTCGTCAGGCCCAGCGTGTACGCGAAGCCCTGCACCTCGCTGGTGGCGAAGTGGTACAGCAGGACCGCGGCGAGGAAGGACACGGTGTCGGACACGAGGATCGTTCGCCGGGCGCGTTTCCAGCCGCTCTCCACCGCAGGGCGCAGCGACTTGCCGTCCCGGACCTCGTCGCGCAATCGCTCGAAGAACACGATGAACGAGTCGGCCGTGATGCCGATCGCCACCACCAGGCCGGCGATGCCCGCCAGCGTCATCGTGAAGCCCTGGTACAGGCTCAGCAGCACCACGGCGAGGTACGCGAGTCCGCCCGCGATGAGCAGGCTGGACACCGACACGATACCGAGCCCCCGGTAGTAGCAGAACAGGTAGATCACGACCAGCGCCAGCCCGATGACGCCGGCCAGCAGGCCCGCGACCAGCGAGGCGTGGCCAAGCGTCGGGGAGATCGAGCTCACGCTCTGCTGCACGAAGTTCAGCGGCAGCTGACCGTACTGAATGACCTGCGAGAGATAGGTCGCGTACTGCTGTGAGAACGGCTGGGTGGTCGAGCCCTGGATCTGGAACGACTGCGACAGCACGCTGTCGGTCTCCGCCGCGGAGACCACGTCCCCGTCGAGGACCACGGCCGTCTGGTCATCGACGATATCGTCCTCGTTGCCGGTCTGCGCACCCGAGTAGTAGCTGTTGTACTGGTTCTCGGTGAGCTTCTCCCAGGCCGCGGCGGCCTTCGAGTTCAGGGTGATGCTCACCACCCAGCCGCTGCTGTTCGTCTGCAGGTTCGGCTGGACGGCGGTCACGTCCTCACCCGTGAACACGGCCGGGCCGAGCACGTACTTGGTGCCGGAGGAGTCACACGACACCGTCTGGTCGCCGACCGTGTCCCACTGGGACTGCTGCTCCGTATACCCGACCGTGCTCTTCCAGCTGTCGTCGACCGTGGTCGAGTTCTTGCCGGGCTTGCACACCAGCTTGTCGAACAGCTTCATCGTCGCGGCGTTGACCGCGCTGGGGTTTCCGAACGGGCCGGTCGCTGAAGTCGACGGCGTCGCGCTCGCGCTCGGTGTAGCGCTCGCCTTCGGGGTGGCGCTCGAGGTGGCCTTGGGAGACGACGACGTGCTGGGCGAGGGCGTCGACGCGGCGGCGCCGTTCCTGACGATCAGGGCGGAGGTTGAGGCTTTGGCGGTAGTGCTAGTCGTCGGCGTGGGCGACGTACTCGCCTTGCCCGACGGACTCGTCGAGGGGCTGGGCGTGCCGGACGGTGACGTCGACGGCGTCGCTGTCCCGCTCGCCTTGCTCGACGGCGTGGTCGTCGAGCCGAGGTACGGCTGCGAGAGCAGCACCGGGCGGAACCGCAGCTTAGCGGTGGAGCTGATCAGGTTGACGGTCGCCTGCGAGCCCTTGCCGGGGACCGACACGTTGATCAGGTTCGAGCTCTGCTGCTGCACCGTCGCGTTGCTGTTACCGGTGCCGTCCACGCGGGACTGGATGACGGAGACCGCCTGGTTCATCTCGCCGGTCGTCGGCGTCTGACCCTTGGGCAGCTCCGCCTGCAGCACGACCTGCGTACCGCTGGACAGGTCAAGGCCCAGGCCGACCTTGAACTGCGATTGCCATTTGGCGGGGGTGAACGTCTGCTTGCCGAGAATCCCGACCAGCATGACCAGGATCAGCACAGCCAGTAGGGCGAGCGCCCGCCCGGGATGCGCGCCGGCTCTTCTAGGGGGTGCCACTTATCGCCTGCCTCTTAGCTCACTGAGAACGCGCTAGTCCTTCTTCGTCCCGGCCGTAGCGTCCGCGTCCGCGTCGTCGACATCGCCGTGGAAGCCGTTGAGCTCGTCGCTCTCGGTCTCGTCCGCCTCGCCGGTCTCCTCGGATTCCTCGGTCTCCTCGACTTCGGAGTTCTCGTCGAAGGCGTCGTCGGTTTCCGCGGGCTCTTCGCCCTCTTCGGTCTCCTCGGGCTCGTCGCCGGGGCTGTCGACCGACATAATCGCCCGCTTCATGAAGCGGAGTTCGACGCCAGGTGCGACCTCAAGCACGACATCGCCGGCCTCATCGTCGATCGCGACGACCGTGGCCCGCATGCCGGCCGTCGTCGTGACCCTGGCCCCAGGCTGCAGGGAATTCTGCTGCTGCTGCGCCTGCTGCTTACGGCGCTGCTGCGGCCTGATCAGCAGGAGGTAGAACCCGATCACCACGATGACGATCAGAATCAGGTCGCTTGAGCTGAAGCCGCCGGACGACTTAGTCGTCGCGGCCAGTACGTCGAAACTCCCCATCACCGGGGCATCCTTCCGGGTTGACTTTCCGCTCGTAGGCCAGCACCGTCATCGACGGTTACTTGCCAACCTGCGAAGTGTAGCGGCGATATGAAAAACGCAACTACACCCTACGAGGTTCCGGGCCCGATCGTTACATCCGGATTGCCATGAGGGACGGACCGAAGCGAAAAGGATGCGACGTTTAGCTGAAAAGGGTGTCCTGCCCGGGCGGCGGGGTGAGCCCGAGATGCTCCCAGCCCGCGCGCGTAGCCACGCGGCCACGCGGGGTGCGGGCGAGCAGGCCGTTGCGGACCAGGAATGGCTCGGCGACCACCTCCACCGTCTCGCCTTCCTCCCCCACCGCGACGGCGAGCGTGGACAGGCCTACCGGCCCGCCGCCGAAGCGGCGGATCAGCGCGTTGAGCACGGCGAGGTCGAGGCGGTCCAGGCCCATCTCGTCGACCTCGTACAGTTCGAGCGCGGCCCTGGTGATCTCGCGGGTCACGACGCCGTCAGCGCGGACCTCCGCGAAGTCGCGGACCCGGCGCAGCAGCCGGTTGGCGATGCGGGGCGTGCCCCGCGAGCGCAGGCCAAGCTCCGCTACGGCCCCGTCGTCGACCCGCACGCCCAGCAGGCCGGCCGATCGCCGCACGATGACGCCGAGCTCGTCCGGCTGGTAGAAGTCCAGGTGGGCGGTGAAGCCGAACCGGTCGCGCAGCGGCGCCGGCAGCAGGCCCGCCCGCGTCGTCGCGCCGACGAGGGTGAACGGGGCGATGTCGAGCGGGATCGCGGTCGCGCCCGGGCCCTTGCCGACGATGATGTCGACGCGGAAGTCCTCCATCGCGAGGTACAGCATCTCCTCGGCGGGGCGGGCCAGCCGGTGGATCTCGTCGATGAAGACGACTTCGCCCTCCTGCAGTGTCGACAAGATCGCGGCGAGGTCGCCGGATCGCTCGATCGCGGGGCCGGACGTCAGGCGCAGCGGCGCGCCGAGCTCAGCCGCGACGATCATCGCGATCGTGGTCTTGCCGAGGCCCGGCGGGCCGGACAGCAGCACGTGATCGGGCGGCCGCTGGCGCCGCAGAGCGCTCTTGAGCAGAAGGCTCAGCTGCTCGCGGACGCGGTTCTGACCGACGAAATCGTCGAGGCGCTTGGGGCGCAGGGCGCCCTCGATCTCGCTCTCGTCGCTGTCGGCGAGCGGGTCCACGACGCTGCCCCTCGGCTCCGATTCGGACTCGGCCAGGGCCTGACGGCGGAGGCGGTCGAGTTCGGCTTCCTCGGCGGCGCTGAGGGAATCACTCACGGCTTGCTGAGCTTCTTCAGGGCGGCGCGCAGGGCGCTGGCCACGTCAGGCGGGGTGTCGTCACCGGCCTCCTGCCGGTCCGCCTCGACCGCCGTGACCGCCAGTTCCGCGTCGCGGGCGGACCAGCCGAGGTTCACGAGCCCGGACTGGACCGCGTCCCGCCAGGACGGCTGGGCCGCTGGTCTCGGGCTGACGCCGACCAGCCCCAGCTCGCCCGGTGCCCCGAGCTTGTCCTTCAGCTCCAGAACGATCCGCTGCGCGCCCTTTTTCCCGATCCCCGGCACCATCGTGAGGGAGTTCAGGTCCTCGTTCGCGACGGCCTTGCGCAACGCGTCCGGCGAGTGGACGGCCAGCATGGCGAGCGCCAGCCGCGGCCCGACGCCGCTGGCGGTCTGGAGCAGCTCAAAGACGTTCCGCTCGTCCTCGCTGCCGAAGCCGAACAGCGTGAGCGAGTCTTCCCGGACGACGAGGCTGGTGGCGACCTTGGCCAGCTCGCCCGGCTTGAGCTCGGCGAGGGTGTCGGGCGTGCACTGGACGCGCAGCCCCACGCCGCCGACGTCGATGACGGCCCCGTCCGGGCTCACGCCGGTCACTGTTCCGTTCAGGTGCGCGATCATCGGGCCGCCCCTCCCTCGCTTGTTGCTGTTATCACGGCTCTCATCGGGTTACCACGCTTCTCACCGGGTCATCACGACTCTGGCCGGGCTGCGCCACAGGTGGCAGATCGCCAGGGCCAGCGCGTCCGCCGCGTCGGCCGGGCTCGGCCGCTCCGACAGCCGCAGCAGCCGCGACACCATTGTGGTCACCTGGTCCTTCTCCGCGCGCCCGTTCCCGGTTACCGCCGCCTTGACCTCGCTCGGCGTGTGCAGCGCGACCGGCAGGCCCCTGCGCGCCGCGCAGACGATAGCCACCGCACCCGCCTGCGCCGTGCCCATCACGGTGCGCACGTTGTGCTGGCTGAACACCCGCTCGACCGCGACCGCGTCCGGCTTGTGCTCGGTCAGCCAGCGCTCGAGCTCCTCCTCGATCGCCAGCAGCCGCGCCGCGATGTCGTCATCGGCCGGGGTACGGATGACGCCTACCGCCACGAGCCGCGGCGGCCTGCCCGGCACGCCCTCGACGACGCCAAGGCCGCACCGCGTCAGGCCGGGGTCGACGCCGAGCACCCGCCTCGTGGGGACGCGCCCACTCGTGGGCACACGGCCAGGCGCGCTGTAGAGGGTCACGGTTTCGGGTCGTCCGATCGTCAGGCCGGCATCCGCACACGCTCCGGCGAACACCTGTTCGCGTACGAACTTACCGCCCCGGCGGGCGTCTGTCGCGCAGGTCCGCCGCGTGTCGCCGAACCGGAGCCGAACCGGAGCCGAACCGGAGCCGGTCAGAAGTCGTCGAGCATGAACGCGGGGCCGCCGAAGGCGGCGTCCAGGGCCGCGTCCGCGTCCGTCGCTCCCCCGCTGGCCAGGCCCGCCATGCGCAAGGTCGCCGCCGGCGTGCCCCCGTACAGGGCCGCGAGACCGCGGGCGCCAAGGGTGAACAGCTCGCCCGAACCGGACGCGCCAGCCGGCCCCGCCGCCGCGAGGGTACCCTTGCCGCCGGTGATCGTAAGCTCCCAGGCGCCGTCGTTGCCGGGACGGACGGGGTCCTTGATCACCACGGGGACGCTGAGCGACACCGCCGCCGGGAAGCCGCGCGCGGCGATCGCCGCGGGCGCGTCGACCACCCGGAGCATCCACATGGACCGCCGGGCGACGGCCACGTCGCGTTCACGGGTAAGCCACCACAGCGGGTCCTGCGGCGCGAGCCGCGCGGTTACCGTCCCGGCGGTCGAGGAGTGCGAGGCCACGACCGACCACAGCGCCCGCGACGTGATGGGGGAAACTGCGTGGCAGCACTCGACGTACAGGCCCTCGCCGTCGTCCGACCAGCGGTAGGCGACGAACCCGTCGGCGGCCAGGTACGCGTACAGGCCGTCACTCTCGAGCCAGTTCGCCACGCTGCTCACGTCCCGGGTGAGGGGCCCGTTGTCGCGCGCCGCCTCGTGCGCCCGGCCCATGACCGCGATCACCGCCTCGGCGTCGGCGGGCACGGCCCGGCGGATGTCCACCGCGTTCACCGCCGCCGCGAGCTCCCGCGCCGACGCCGCCCCGGCCGGAGCACCGGGCAGCCCCGCGTCCGGCGCCATCAGCGTGCGAAGCTCGCGCGCCGGGACGGTCATCCAGTAGCGCGCCCCGGCTAGTTCCCACCCGAGCGACCGGTAGATCTGCATCGTGGCCGGGTACAGGGCGGCCAGCGGGTAGCCGCGCTCGGCGATCCGCTCGAGCAGCTGCGTCATCATGCGCCGGCCGATGCCACGCCCCCGGTACTCGGGTCCCATCTTGACGCCCGCCACGCCGGCCATCGGCACGGACCGGCCGCGCCACCACTGGCGCATGTCGTGGTAGTTCGCGGCCCCGGCCGGGCGGCCGTCCACGAACGCGCCGAGGAAGGCGCCCCCGCGCACTCGGCCGGCCTGCGCGCGCTTGAAGTCGTCCCGCTCGGACGGCGACATCTTGCCGAAGGCGCGCTCCGACAAGTCGGCCTGGGCGTCCAAGTCATCGTCCGGCCCTAGCGGCCTGATTTCCACGTCAGTCACGAGCATCCACCATAGTCACGAGCATCCACCATAAGGCAGACGAAAGCCGCCCGCCGGCTGGGGCGGGCGGCTCAGCGAGGGCCGCTAGGCCTCGATCTTCTCCATGATGTCGTCGGAGACGTTGTAGTTCGCGTACACGTCCTGGACGTCGTCGGAATCCTCCAGGGCATCGACTAGCCGCAGGACCTTCCGCGCGTGGTCCTCGTCGAGGTCGATCTCCATCGTCGGCAGCATCGCCGCGTCGGCCGACTCGTAGTCGATCCCGGCATCCTGCAGCGCCGTGCGCACCCCGACCATGTCGGTCGCCTCGGAGACGACCTCGAAGGCCTCGCCGAGGTCGTTGACCTCCTCGGCCCCCGCGTCGAGGACCGCGCCCAGCACGTCGTCCTCGGTCAGCGAGCCGGTCTTGTTGACGATCACGACGCCCTTGCGGTGGAACAGGTACGACACCGAACCGGGGTCGGCCATCGACCCGCCGTTGCGGGTGAAGGCGACGCGGACGTCGGAAGCCGCGCGGTTACGGTTGTCGGTCAGGCACTGCACGAGCACCGCGACACCGCCGGGCCCGTACCCCTCGTACGTGATGTTCTCGTACTGGGCGCCGCCGGCCTCCTGACCGGAGCCGCGCCGGACGGCGCGGTCGATGTTGTCGTTCGGCACCGAGCTCTTCTTCGCCTTCTGAATGGCGTCGAACAGCGTGGGGTTGCCGGCCGGGTCACCGCCGCCGGTCCGGGCGGCCACCTCGACGTTCTTGATCAGCTTGGCAAACAACTTGCCGCGCTTGGCGTCCACCACCGCCTTCTTGTGCTTGGTGGTGGCCCACTTAGAGTGGCCGCTCATCTGGTTCCCTTCACCATCGATATGAAAAGCCTGTGTACCCGCCGGTCCGGAGTGAGTTCCGGGTGGAACGCGGTCGCGAGCAACGCCCCCTGCCGGACGGCGACGATCCTACCGCCGTCGGAGGCCAGCACGGAGACGTCCGGGCCCACAGACTCCACCCAGGGCGCGCGGATGAACACCGCGCGCAGCGGCGGCGCGTCGCCGGCTTCCGTGCCGTGGTCGAACGTGACCGCCCTCTCGAACGAGTCGACCTGGCGGCCGAACGCGTTCCGCCGGACCGTCATGTCGATTCCGCCGAACGTCTGCTGCCCCTCGACGCCGTCGGTGATCCGGTCCGCCAGCATGATCATCCCAGCGCACGAGCCGAACGCCGGCATGCCTTCGCCGATCAGCTTCTGCAACGGTTCCAGCAGCTCAAAGGCCATCGCCAGGCGCCACAGGGTGGTCGACTCGCCGCCGGGGATGACGAGCCCGCCCACGGCCTCGATCTCCGCCAGGCGCCGCACCGCGACCGCTCGCGCCCCCGCGTCCTCGATCGCCCGGACATGCTCGCGCACGTCACCTTGCAGGGCGAGCACCCCGATTACCGACAAACCGGTTTCCTCCCCGCAAAATTCCTTGCCACCCGACGACTCTCTCGAAAGGATCATTCTACCGGGAAGCACTACGCGCATCGCCGGAGGCAATCATGACCGAAAGCGCGACAGGCACGGGTGACGAGCACCCGCTGTTCGACCCGTTCGCGCCGGGTTTCACCGCGAACCCCTACCCCCAGTACGCGGCGCTGCGGGAGCGGGCGCCCGTCTACCGGCACCCGATCGGCTTCTGGCTGCTCACCCGCTATGACGACGTGTCCCGGCTGCTGCGCGCCAGCCACTCGGTCGAGGCCGCCAAGGTGACACCGGACAGCCCGCTGGCGAAGGCGCGCCGCGCCACGTACGGGGAACAGCGGCTGGGCCAGGCGCGCACGCCGTCCATGCTCGACCGTGACCCGCCGGACCACACCCGCCTGCGGAGGCTGGTGTCGAAGGCGTTCACGCCGCGTGCCGTCGAGGCGCTCCGGCCCCGGATCACGGCACTGGTCGACGACCTGCTCGACGCGATGGAGCGGGAGCCGCGCGCGGACCTGGTGGAGGCGCTCGCGTTCCCGCTGCCGTTCGCGGTGATCGCCGGGATGCTCGGCACGCCGCCCGCCGACCACGTGCGCGTCCGGGAGCTGAGCGGGACCCTGGTCCGCTCGCTGGAGCCGGTCACCAGCCCGGAGCTGGGCGCGGCGATCATGGACGCCGACGACGAGCTGGGCGCCATCGCCGCCGAGATGATCGCCTGGAAGCGCGCCCACCCCGCCGATGACATGCTGACCGCCCTCATCCACGCTGAAGACGAGGGCGACGCGCTGACCGACGAGGAGCTCATCTCCCAGACGCTGCTGCTCTACATCGCCGGCCACGAGACAACCGTGAACCTGATCGCCGGGGGCACCCTGGCACTGCTGCGGAACCCGGCGGAGCTCGCGCTACTGCGGCAAGATCCAACCCTTATCCATCACGTTCCAGACGAACTGCTTCGTTACGACAGCCCGGTCCAGCTCGGCCGGCGGGTCACCCTGGCGCCCGCCGTGGTGGAGGGTACCGAGATCCCCGCGGGCGAGTTCGTCATGGTGGGCCTCGCCTCCGCCAACCGCGACGAGCGGTTCTGGGGACCGGACGCGGGGGAACTGCGGGTCAGGCGGGACAACGCGCGGCAGCATGTGTCGTTCGGGGCGGGTCCGCATCACTGCCTCGGGGCCGCCCTCGCCCGGCTGGAGACTGAGGTCGCGCTGGAGCGCATGCTGGCGCGCTTCCCCCGCCTCGCGCTGGACGGCGACGTGACCTGGAACGGCCGGGTCAACCTCCGTGGCCCGGCGCGCCTGCCGGTGCTGGCGCGGTAACGTGCCGGACATGATCGACTGCCACATCCACCTGTGGGACCTGGCGGCACGGCCCGTGCCCTGGCTCGACGGCGACCAGCCGTGGGCGAGCGAGGAGGAACTGCGGCCGCTGCGCCGTTCCTTCACGCCGGCGGACTTCGCCGAACTCGCGGAACCGGCCGGCGTCACTGGCGCGATCGTGGTGCAGGCTTTCGACGATCCCGGTGAAACGGCCGACCTGCTGGCGATCGCCGCTGCGGGCGGGCTGGCGAAGGCCGTCGTCGGCTGGGCCGACCTGGCCGCGCCGGACGTGGCCGGCCAGCTCGCGGCCTACGGGGACCTGCCCGGCGGGGACTTGCTGACCGGCATCCGGCATCCGCTGATCGCGGAGGCGGATCCGGACTGGCTCGCCCGTCCCGCGGTGCGGAGCGGACTGCGGACACTGGGCGAGGCGGGGCTGAGCTTCGGGCTCACGGTATTCGAGGGGCAGCTGGCGGGGGCCGTCGCCTGCGTTCGTGATGTGCCGGGGTGCGTGTTCACCCTTGACCACATGGGCGGGCCGCCCGCGGAGCGCGGCACGGACAGCGGGTGGGCGGAGGGAGTCGCGGAGCTGGGACGCTGCGAGAACGTGGTGTGCAAGTTGTCGGGCGCGCACACGTCGCCGGTCAGCGCGGCCACGCTGGCGCCGTACTTCGACGCGCTGCTGGCGGCGTTCGGGCCGTCCCGGCTGATGATCGGCTCGGACTGGCCGGTGTCGTCGCTCACAGCCACGTATCCCGAGATGTTGGGTATGTACAGCGAGCTGATCGCGGCCCTGTCCCCCGCCGAACAAGACGCCATCCGCACCGGCACCGCCCAGCGCGTCTACCACCACGGCTGGCCTGCGTAACGCCTGCCCGCTTGCCCGCCTGCCCCGCCTGCCCCGCCTGCCCCGCCCGCCCCGCCCGCC
>Ga0210389_10000231_pt1 | contig 57450 bp, 42 predicted proteins | sample IncBWH28OmetaG_FD_160127 | JGI IMG/M metagenome (GOLD analysis project Ga0210389, IMG submission 160127) | Forest soil microbial communities from Barre Woods Harvard Forest LTER site, Petersham, Massachusetts, United States - Inc-BW-H-28-O ... | reverse complement strand
GGTCGACTCCCGCAGACGATTATTCAGAGCCGTATCCAGGCCCATCTCCGAATCGCTGAACGCCGGCACAAAGACCGGAACACCCATCGCGTGTGCCGACTTAAGAATTCCCCGGTCCTGCGCGTTCTTCGCCAGATACGCTCCAATCGCGTGATTCAGTTTGTAGGAGCACATCACCTCGTTGTGATCCCAGCCCTCCAGCACCGCCGACATCACTTCTTCCACGTCATCTAGATTCTGCTCAGGCTCCAGCGTGTCGTAGACGCGGTTATAACCCTGCTCGTAAAGCTCTTCGTCGGAAACCTCCGGATTGTGGCGGAAGTGAGCGCGGCCCGTCGCCTCCACCAAACCGTGCGCCATCAGCGCCCCGGTCGAAACCACGGCATTGATGATGCCGCGATCGATCAATTCGGTGACGATGAGCCCCTGTTTCGCCACCGTCATGGCGCCCGACAGAGTCATCACCACAAAACATTCCTCGTCGCGGGCCATCGCCTCCAGCACATCGGCTGCTTCGCCCAGTTGGCGGCCGGTAAAGGCGGTCTTCGACATGGCCTGTACCAGATCGTCAATCGACTTCACTTTGCCCAGATCAAGCGGCTCAAGCGGAATTAGCCGGTCTTCGATGGGATTGTGCAGACGTCGATCTTTCCCCTCGCCACCGTGACCCGCGTTACTCTGAGACTTGCCCACGGAATGCCCGTCGTTATGATTGCCTTGTTTCAAGATGATGCCTCCAAGCGGAACTCGCAAAATCTCCCGAAGAATTACTTTACAGGAAGGGCATAAGGGGATGCCACGGGTCAGTGGGATAGAAACAGGAACGATGGCTAGCGAGGACCACCATCATCCAGCGTTCGCTGGTGGAAATTGTCACAGCGACGTAGATTCTCGCGGAGAAAAGAAGTGAGCATAACCTTCCCCCGACTTCATCGAGACAGGTAAACTCACCATCATGCCTGGCAAGCGCAAGTTCGAGGAACAACTCGCGGCGCTCGACGCGCTTCGCCAGCTTCCGACGGAAGCCTGCGTACAGCCTCTACGTAAGGCACTGACCCAGCGCAACAACTTTGTCGTCGCCAAAGCGGCAGACCTCGTCCGCCAATTTCAATTGAATCAACTCATTCCCGATATACTCATCACCTTCGACCGATTTTTTGACGATCCGGTCAAGTCCGATCCACAGTGCTGGGCTAAGAATGCCGTCAGCCGGACCCTCGCAGCGTTCGAACATCAGGATGCCGAAGTTTTTTTGCGTGGCATGCGTCACCACCAGCACGAACCGGTTTGGGGCGGCAGTTCCGATACCGCCGGAACTCTACGTGCAACCTGCGCTTTGGCGCTGGTGCAATGCCGCAGCCTCACCGATGCCGATTTGCTTTCGCACCTTGTCGAGTTGTTAGGAGACAAAGATAAGGCGGTTCGCGCCGAGGCGACTCGCGCCATCGAGCAGGTGGGCTCCCCGTCGGCCGCGCTCCTGCTGCGTCTAAGAGCGATCCTCGGCTCCGGATCAGTTTCCGAAGAGCCCGAAGTTCTCGGCGCTTGCTACAGCGGCATCCTTCGCTTAGAAGGCGCGAGTGCCATTCCCTGGGTCAGCCGTTTCCTCGCTTCCAGCGACGATTCCGCAGCCGAAGCAGCGTTAGCCATTGCAGGGACGCATTCTCCGCAAGGCTTCGAGCTTTTGCGCGAACGTTTCGCTCACGAAGCTGATCCGTGGTTCTGTTCGGTCCTGCTCTCCGCCATTGCTCTTACGCGACAGGATGCCGCCCTCGAATTTCTGTTCGATCTGATCGGGAGCGAATCTCTGCAAGCCGAAGGCGCAATCGAAGTCATTCTGCGTTCCGCGCAGTCGCCTGAGGTTACAAAACGACTGGAAGAGCTGGTCGCTGGCAATCGCCGCCTGACCCACGCATTAGCCAAAGCAAAGCTCAACAAATGAATCTTCTTACGCCTTTGCGTCTTCGTGGTTTGTCATTTCTTTTTTGACAGAGTTGGGAGCTGATAGCCGCCCCCCGGATGCTATAGTGTTCGTCGGAGGAGCGAACGCTTGCCGCTGGATAAATTTCGCGTGGCGCTGGCCCAGATGTCCTGCGGACCGGAGCCTGAACAGAATCTCGCGAAAGCGCTGGAACGCGTGGCCGATGCTGCCGGACGCGGGGCGCAAGTGGTCTGCCTGCCAGAACTTTTTCAAACGCAATATTTTTGCCAGCGTGAAGATCATTCGCTCTTCGATCTAGCCGAGCCGATTCCCGGCCCCGCCAGCGATAAACTCTCTGCTGCGGCACGCCGGCATGGAGTCGTTCTGATTGCATCGATGTTTGAGAAGCGCGCTCCCGGCATCTATCACAACACGGCCGCAATTTTCGATTCCGACGGATCGCTCCGGGGGCTGTATCGCAAGATGCACATCCCGGACGATCCGCTTTATTACGAAAAGTTTTACTTCACTCCCGGCGATCTCGGATTCCGCGCGCTTGATACGACCGCCGGGCGCCTGGGCACGCTCGTATGTTGGGATCAATGGTTTCCGGAGGGGGCGCGCCTCACGGCGCTGCAGGGCGCGACTGTCCTCTTCTATCCCACGGCGATCGGCTGGCATCCCTCAGAAAAGGCTGAGTTCGGAGTCGTGCAGCATGATGCATGGCGGACCATACAACGCGCCCACGCGATTGCCAACGGAGTCTATGTTGCGGTGGTGAATCGAGTCGGGTTCGAGACCGGCAACGTCCGCGGCAAGGCTACGCCCGGACATGGACTCGAGTTCTGGGGTGCATCGTTTTTCTGCGATCCTTTTGGCCGCGTCATTGCCGAGGCCTCGCATGATCGCGAAGAGATCCTCATGGGCGACGTCGATTTGAAGGCTCTCGAAGACATACGCCGGAACTGGCCTTTCCTGCGCGACCGGAGGATTGACGCCTATGCCCCGATCTCCAGCCGTCTGCTGGATGGGCGATAAAATCGGCTCAAAGTGTAATCGATTGTTAACAGAAGTTGCGGAATCTACTTTCACTCGCACGTTATCACGTTCGTGATCGCAGAACCGCTGAGTTCACCTTTAAAACTGCATGTTCCGCACTTCACGGAATAGCTGATCAGTGTCGGGCTCAGGATTCAACGCACGACTTCATTCCGTGCAATAAACTAACTTCCATGCCCCAAGTCAATCATTCAAGTAATACTTTAAGTGCTTCCCCGACAATCCACCGCTATCGAATGCCCGCCGAATGGGAGCCGCATGCTGCAACCTGGCTCGCGTGGCCGCACTATCACGGCGATTGGCCCGGCAAGTTTGAGCCGATTCCGTGGGTTTATACCGAGATCATCCGCAATCTCGCGCGGCATGAGCGCGTCGAGTTGATCGTCACCGACGCCGCAGCCGAACGCCAAGTCCGGAAACTTCTCTCCCGCGCCGACGCTCCCCTCGCCAATGTCCGCTTCCACCGGTGCCTGACCAACCGTGTCTGGCTGCGCGACTCCGGCTGCATCTTCGTCGCCCCAAAGCAGCCGGGCTTCGCCCGGCCGGACAGCCGAGGGCGGCTGTCCCCACAGGAAAATCGGGAAGGGCACGGCTTCAGTCGTGCCGATAAACAACAGCAGAAGACTAGGGCTTTAGCCCCTGAGGGCCTGCTCGCCGCGAACTTCCGTTTCAACGCCTGGGCTAAATACTCCAACTACCGTCACGATGAAAAAATCGGCGAGCTGATGGCGCAAACGGGCTCCGCGGGAGAGATTCGTCCGCATCACAAAAAAACCCGTGTCGTCCTCGAGGGCGGCTCCATCGACGTTAACGGACAAGGCACCATCCTCACCACCGAAGAATGCCTGCTCAGCAAAGTGCAGCAACGCAATCCGGGGATGTCACGGAAAGATTACGAAAAGATCTTCGCCGACTATCTTGGAGCCCCGCACACCATCTGGCTCGGGCGCGGGATTTTCGGCGACGATACGCACGGCCATGTTGACGACCTCACCCGCTTCGTCTCGCCCTCGACCGTGGTAACGATGGTTGAGAACAATCCCAAGGACGTGAATCACAAGCCGCTGCGCGAGAATCTTCGCCGCCTGCGCGCTGCGCGCGATCAAAGCGGCAAGCCGCTAAACATCGTCGAGCTACCCATGCCCGGTCCGCTCGTCTTCGAGCAGCGACGCCTGCCCGCGAGCTATGCAAATTTCTACATCGCGAACGGTATAGTGCTCGTGCCGGTGTTCAACGATCCCAACGATCGCGTCGCACTGAATACACTTGCGGAGCTCTTCCCTACGCGCCAAATCGTTCCGATTTATTCTGGCGATCTCGTCTGGGGACTCGGCACCATGCATTGCATGACGCAACAGCAGCCCGCGCCTTGACAGGAACAGGCTAGCGCAACCCCACCACAGGCAGAAACTCGGTCATCCCAGCTTCGGTTGTAGCGGCGCGTCTGGGGGGTGGTTCTCGCGCATCGAGCGCTCCGCTTTCGGTATACTAGAAAGGTATGCCGGTTCTGAAAAATATCGCCGCCATCGCCAAGGGCATGAGCATCACCTTTATGGAGATGTTTCAGCCCACGACGGTAGAGAATTATCCCGACGGCAAAGGTCCATTGCGGGGCGCGCGCATCGAAGCCCGCTTCCGCGGGGCCCACGTTCTGCAGCGCGACGAAAACGGTTTGGAGAAGTGCGTTGCCTGCTTCCTGTGCGCCGCGAACTGCCCCTCGAATTGCATCTACATTGAAGCCGCAGATAATACCGACGAACACCGGGTCAGCGGCGCCGAGCGCTACGCCAAGGTCTACAACATCGATTACAACCGGTGTATTTTTTGCGGGTATTGTGTGGAGGCTTGTCCCACCGACGCGATTACGCATGGACACGGGTTTGAGCTAGCAACGTTTAATGCAAGCAATCTGGTTTACCGCAAGGAGCAAATGCTGGCCGCCCGGCCAGCACATATGGGAGCCAACGTGGTGTTCAATCAGGCTGACGTGGATGGTGGGGCTCCCAAGGAGATGGTTGCGGGGAGTTAGAATTCGAATCTTACAGTTCGACCCAACACGCCGGTCCTAGGGGACCGGCGTTTGCATATGGAGCGAGAACCCTGATGAGTGATTTCTTGCAGATCGTGAAGGAACGCGTAGTTGTATATGACGGCGCGATGGGGACAAATATTCAAACGCGCAATCCTACCTTGGACGATTACTGGGGGAAGGAGAATTGCAGCGAAGTGTTGGTGCTGAGCCGTCCCGATATTATTCGCGAGATTCATGCTGACTTCTTTCGAGTTGGCTGTGACATCGTGGAAACGGATACGTTTGGCGGGTCACGGATTGTGCTGGGCGAGTTTGAACTTGCCGATCGAGTTCGCGAAATTAATGTGCAGGCCGCTCGAGTGGCGCGCGAAGTGGCGCAGCAGTTTTCGACCAAGGACCGGCCTCGCTTTGTAGCGGGATCGATGGGCCCAACCACGAAGCTGCCTTCCCTGGGACACATTGGGTTTGATGCAATGGCGGCGGCGTACGAGGAGCAGGCAGCCGCACTGATCGAGGGCGGAGTGGATATTCTGCTGATCGAGACTTGCCAGGATCTGCTGCAAGCGAAAGTTGCTACGGTGGGCGTCCTCGAAGCAATGAGGAAGGCGGGAAAGCGGCTTCCGGTGGCAGTGCAAGTCACATTGCAGGAGACGGGCACGATGTTGCTGGGCACGGAGATTGGGGCTGCTCTCACCGCGCTGGAGCCGTTCGATGTCGATATCCTCGGGCTGAATTGCGCGACTGGACCGAAGGAGATGAACGACGCCGTCCGATATCTCGCGCTGAATTCGACCAAGGAGATTTCAGTTCTTCCCAATGCGGGTCTGCCTCACAACGAAGGCGGGCATGCCGTTTACAAGCTGACTCCGGAAGAATTGGCGGAGTATCACAGGCACTTTGTCGTCGATTACGGCGTACGGATTGTGGGCGGATGCTGCGGAACCACTCCGGCACATTTGAAGGCTGTGGTGGACGCGGTCTCCGGGGTGGAACCGGCGAAGCGCGAGGTGAAGCGCGTGGGGGCAGCCTCGAGCGCCTACACATCGGTTCCCCTCGATCTGGAGCCGAAGCCATTAATCGTCGCGGAAGAAATGAACACGACGACCCGGGTGGAGCATTTCCGGAAACTGGTCCAGGGGAAGAAGTACGACGACATTCTGGCGCTGGCAAAGAAGCTGGTGAACGAAGGATCGCACATGCTGGATTTGTGCTGCGCGATTGTGGGAGAGGACGAAAAGGGATATGTGTCGTCAATCCTGGAAAGGATTGCTACGCGGGTTCCGGCACCGATTTTGGTGGATTCTACCGAAGCGGACGTAGTCGAAGAGGCGTTAAAACGCATTCCCGGCCGCGCCATCATCAACTCGATCAACCTGGAAGATGGAGAGAAGCGAACCTCTCTCGTCCTGCCCATGGCTAAGCGTTACGGCGCAGCGGTGATTGCGCTGACCATTGATGAGGACGGTATGGCCCTCACGGCAGAGAAGAAGACGGCGATTGCGCACCGGATTTTCGATCTGGCTACGAAGAAATATGGGCTAGACGGGACGGATCTGATTTTTGATGCGCTAACTTTACCGATCTCTACCGGGCAGGATGAATACCGGAGCGCGGGAATCGAGACTTTGAAGGCGGTCGAGCGGATCAAGAAAGAACTACCCAACGTCAAAACGATTCTGGGCGTAAGCAACATTTCGTTCGGGCTGGATGCTTATCCGCGGCGAGTTTTGAATTCGGTCTTCATGCACGAAGCGGTGGATCACGGGCTGGATATGGCCATCGTGAATTACACGAAGATTTATCCGCTATACAAGATTCCGCAGGAAGAAGTGGATCTGGCGCGGAAGCTGATTTTCCGCGACGAGTCGGACGGCGATCCGCTGCAGAAATACATGAACCACTTTGCCGGGCTGAAGGGCAAGCCGGCGGCGTCGACCACCGCGCATGTGGATACGCTGTCGGTGGAGGACAAGCTGAAGTTTGCCATCATCAACGGTGAAAAGTCGGTAGGCGAGGGCACGCATAAGAAATCGTTGGAGGAGCTGCTGGAAGAGGCGCTTGGGTCTTATTCGGCGCTGGAGTTGATCAACACCGTGTTGCTCGACGGGATGAAGACGGTCGGTGATCTATTCGGAGCGCGCAAGATGCAACTGCCTTCTGTGCTGGATTCCGCCGGAGTGATGAAGCAGGCCGTGGCTTATCTTGAACCAAGGATGGAAAAGAAGGAAGGCGGATCGCAGAAGGGCACGATCGTGCTGGCGACGGTGAAGGGCGATGTCCACGACATTGGAAAGAATCTGGTGGACATTATTTTGTCGAACAACGGATTCAAGGTGGTGAATCTGGGGATCAAGCAGCCGGGCGACAAGATTATCAGCGCGGCACAGGAGCATGGAGCAGATGCGATCGGGCTGAGCGGCTTGCTGGTGAAGTCGACTCTGGAGATGAAGTACGTGATCCAGGACTTGCAGCGGCAGAAGCTGGAGTTCCCGGTTATTTGCGGCGGAGCGGCCCTGACGCGCAAATACGTGGAAGACGATTTGCGGAGAGAGTATGCGAATGCGGTGTTTTATGCGGAGGATGCGTTTGCCGGGTTGCACGTGATGGAAGACCTGGTCACCGCCGATGGAGCGCGTGAAACACGTTTGCGCGATGGCCGCACTGTAAAGGAGTACGCCAAGGCGGCAGCGGTGGATGAAGAAATGGGGCCTGTGTTTTCGGAACGGAGCGTGGTGGTAAGTAATGCTCCAAATATTCCGGAGCCTCCGTTCTGGGGAGTGCGGGTAAAACATTACGACGTCCGGGAAGTGTTTCCCTATATTAACGAGACGGCGCTGTTCAAGAACCAATGGCAATTGAAGACGGCTTCTCAGGCGGATTATGTGCGGCTCGTGGAGGAGAAGTTCAGGCCGATTAAGGGGAAGATCGAGGGAGAGATCGCGAAGTCGGGATTATTTGAGCCTAAGGTGGTTTATGGGTATTTTCCTTGTCTGAGTGATGGGAACGATGTTGTGGTCTACGAGCCGGAAGATCAAAACCTTAAACCAGGGGAACACAGAGGGACGCAGAGGGAGCTGTTGAGATTTACTTTTCCGCGGCAGCGGGAGGGTAGGCGGCTTTGTATCTCGGACTTTTTCGCAAGCACGGCTTCGGGAAAGATGGATGTGATTGGATTTTCGTTGGTTACGATAGGGGCTAAGGCTTCGGTGGAGACGCAGAAATTGTTCGAGGGCGGGGAGTATACGAAGTATTTGTATTTGCACGGGCTGAGCGTGGAGACGGCTGAGGCGCTGGCAGAGCTGCATCACAAGAAGATGCGGGAAGAGTTGGGGATCGCCGGCGAGGATGCGGCTGCGATACGGGATTTGTTTCATCAGAAGTATCGTGGGTCGAGGTATTCGTTTGGGTATCCGGCGTGCCCAAATCTGGAGGACCAGACAAAATTGTTCGTGCTGTTGAAGCCAGAGGAGAATGTTGGAGTTCGGCTGACGTCGGGATTCTTGCTGGAACCGGAGCAGAGCACGTCGGCGCTGGTGGTGCATCATCCAGGGGCGAAGTATTTTGTGGTGTGAGAAGAGAGACTCTTCATCACGGAGACACAGAGAAAACCGGCAATGACTTCTTAGTTAGTTCGGGGCTTTTATTGCCAACCGGCAACGGGACAGCCGCATCTTTTCTGCATGATTCGCAAATTACAATCCGGTGAATATCGTTTGTATTCGCGCAAGAAAGATGCGAAGACGGGAAAGCGGAAGAACCTGGGAACCTTTGCTTCAAGGGCGGCGGCAGAGAAGCATGAACGGGCGGTGCAATACTTCAAGCGCGCATGAGGGTTCACCCTCGGTCCACGGCGATGTCGTCAAGTTGCATAGGTTCTTCACGCAAAGGACTCGCTCAAGATGAAAATCTGAGTTTTGTGGCCCGACTTCAGAAAGTGGCAGCGAGACGGAGAGAATAGCTTCTGGGCGGGCCAATGGCGTTGCCGGAGAAGAGGCCGCCGAAATCGATTACATTGAGGCGGTTGGTGAGGTTCTCGAAGTCGGCTTGCAGGCGGAGCGAACGCTTTTCTTTCTTGTACAGATCGAGGCCGGCGGAGGCATCGATGGAAAGAGTGGGCTTTGTACGTCCGTCGGCGAAATTGATACGGTCGACTACTGCTTGGCCGTATTCCGTTACAGCTTGATCGTAGGTTCCGGTAAATTCGAACGGCAGGCCACTGCCGTATTCCGTTCCCCCGGCAAACCAGAGGCGGGACATCAGCTGATAACGAATGCGGGCGCGAACGGTGTTGCGCTGATCCTGTGAATCGGGAAAATGTCCTGTCAGCTGGGTAGTGGCGCTGGCGGCGTCCGCGCCGAGAAAAAGACCGCCCGTCACGGGGAACCACGCGTTGCCGACGGCATACGAATAGCTGGCGAAGCCGGAGAAGCGATGCCAATGGGGGAGTTCGAGCTTCCCTTCCACGCCGTAAATAACGGCTTTACGAAATGCAATCGGAAAGCTCACAGCCGTGTTGAGGATTTGGTCGTCGTCCGCGAAATTGTCTACGTAGCGGCGGAAGTAATTCGCGTCGAAGCGGAACTGGCTGAGGAAGCTTTTCGTTGCGCCAACTTCGAAGTAGTTGCCGTGGGACGGCTCGACCGGCAGACGCAGAACATTGGGATTCAGCGAAATGACATCCGGGGAACTGGCCAGAAGAATGTTCTCGAATGCGGGGGTTTGGAAAACGCGGTCGTAAGAAGCGTGGACGATAAGGTTGGCCTTTGAAAAATAACGCGCGACTGAGAAGCGGGGACTCACTGCGTTCTGATTGACCACGAGTTGGTAATGATCCCAGCGAAGGCCGGCGTTCACTGTCCATTTGCCGAGATGGACGAGATCCTGTAGGAATGCGGATTGCTCGATATCAGGACGGCTTCCGGTGAAGGCAAAGGATGAAGGGGTGCCGGGATCGAAGGGATAGAGCGGGTCTTCCGGATTTGCAGTGATCAAGTCGCTGAAGTTTTCGTGAAGGAAAAGATTATCGGATTCAAGGCCGGCCTTCCATTCGTGACGCCCGTGATGGATGGAGACGGTGGAATTGAAGTATCCCTCGTTGAAGCTGTTGTGCTGAAAGGCGGCGATGGGCCAGGAACCGAGGTTGGAGTCGAGGTCGCTTGAGTTATCGCGCACCATGCCACGAATGTTGACCAAAACATTGGACGAAAAAATGTGCTGATAAGAGGCGATGCCCATGGTCTCGAAGTTATCGGCAGTCTGGAGTTGAGGGATGGTGGTGGGCGGAGTACGAAGGTCGGGAAACTGTTGGGGTTGCTCGTTAGGAATATCGTAGCGGGCGAGTTCGTGGCGAACGATGAGAGTCAGGCGATTCTTGGGTGTGAAGTCACGTTCATAGCTTAAAGAGAAGTCTCCAGTAGTGCCTCGGTTGGTGTAATTTTCCGGGACAACAGGGTTGAGATAGTGGGCGGTCATGTTTCCGGAAGCGCTGGCGCCAAGGGTATTGTGTCCCCATGAGTCTTGAGCGCTGGCGAAGGCGCCGGCAGTATCGAAGCTGCCGCTGGAAAGAACAATTTGGCCGTGAATGCCGGGTTGGGAATCGTGAAGAGTGTTGACTTCAATGACCCCGCCCATCTTTCGGCCGTATTCGGCGGGAATGCCGGCCGTATAGATGGTGAGAGAGTCGAGGTCGTCGGCTTCGAGTTCGGGGCCCGACCCGGGCGAGCGATTGTCGGTGAGCGGGATGCCGTCGACGACGAATTGCGTTTGATATTCGGAGCCTCGGGGATGAAGGACGGCATTACCTTCATAAAGCCAGCCCGGCTGGGAATCGATAAGCTCGGGGAGGGAGCGGCCGGGGAGCGATGCAGAGCGCTCCGCAATAGCTTTGGAGTCGAGGTGATTGATGGTGGTGGTGCGCTCGGGATCGATGAGAGTCTCGTCAGCGGTCACGTTCACGGCGGTGCTGATGGCCGCGATGCTGAGCTTGACGAGGTATTCGGTGGGGAGAGCGGAATGGACTTCGATGAGGCCGTCGTAGGGAGCGAAGTTGTCTTCGTGGACCTTGAGGCGGTAGAGGCCGAAAGGGAGATTGCGAATAACGGAGAGGCCGGATTCGTCAGCGGAGAACGAACGGTGGAATTGGTTGGCGTCGCTGGAGAGGTCGATCGAGGCCTTGAGGGGCTGGCCATCGGGGCCCGTAATTTTAAGGCGAAGTTCTCCGGCGTTGCTTTGCGCGTTGACAGGAAAGGGCAGGAGCGCGAGAGCGACGAGGAGCATGGCGATATGGAGAAATGGGCGCACGGTTGTGTGGGGGAACCTTCATGCTACCAGTTTCACAGGTCAGGATTGGAGTTACCAAGGGTATCCGCGGGGCGCGGGCGAGCGACTGATTTTACAAATTGCTGACAGGAATCTGACAAACTCGGGCGATTCGGTGAGGCATGATAGCTGCACGATCTAAACGTAAGTTGCGGATCGGCAATCTTCACGCCCTCGACCACCGTGAGGGAATGGGGAAACGGGCGCTTTCACCGCAGGGGGTGAAGGCGCCCGTTTTACTTTCGCAACAATAAATCTGCGGCTACGAATAGGGCGAAGACTACGGAGATGACCCCGTTCATGGTAAAGAAGGCGGCGTTGAGTTTGCTGAGATCATGGGGCTTGACCAGGGAATGTTCGTAGAGCAGGAGCAGCATGACGGCGACGATGCCGGCGAGTGAGAGTTTGCCGAGGGTGAACGCAGGCAGGAGAGCAACGAGAAGGATCAACATTATGAGATGGAAAGCGCGCGCGACCCAGAGAGCGGCCGGGATACCGAGGTAGCGAGGGATGGAGTGGAGTCCGGCATTGCGGTCGAAGTCGAAATCCTGGCAGGCGTAGAGGACATCGAATCCGGCGACCCAAAACGTAACGGCGGCGGTGAGCAGCAAGATGCGGGGGTCGAGAGAGCCGCGGACGGCGATCCAGGCGGCTGATGGGGCGATGCCGAGAGCGAAGCCGAGGACAAGATGCGACAGACGCGTAAAGCGTTTTGTGTAGGAGTAGAGCAGCAGCACGGCAAGGGCAACGGGCGAGAGCCAAAGAGCGAGTCGATTGAGTTGCGAGGCGGCAAGGATAAAGACAGCGCAGGAGGCGATGACGAAAGTGGCGACGAAGGCGGGGGAGAGATCGCCGGCAGGAAGAGCGCGGGTGCGGGTGCGGGGATTCGCCGCGTCGATAGTCGCGTCGGCGAGGCGGTTGAAGGCCATGGCGGCGGAGCGCGCAGCGATCATGGCGACGACGATCCAGAGAAGCTGATGCGCGGTGGGAAGTCCCGAGGCGGCCAGCATGGCTCCGCAGAGAGCGAAAGGGAGAGCGAAAACGGAGTGCTCCCACTTGATCATCTCGAGTGTGACCCGGAGGTTGTAGAGGACGGCCATGGGGAGATTGTAAACGGAGTGGGATCAGAGGGGTTTGTTTCCGGGAGGCCCGATTTCTGAGAAACTGACGGGCGCGCGAAGAAATGGGGAAGCGATGCACGCTGCGATAAGGATGTGACGATTTCGACTTCGGCTGCTGTGGCGCAGAGGCCGCTGTTGGTGCGGGCTGGGCGCGGTGTATGGGTGCGGACGCGGTTAAAACTGATCTTACCCGTCGAACACGCAAATTGATTTCCAAACCATCACCGAAATTCGGCCGAGACTCATTTGCGATGCGACTTCTGGTGGAGCTACAAGGGCACGTAGGAATGCAGTGTCAAATATTCAAGGTGGAGTTCGCTTACGGGCTTCAGAAACAAGGCTAGTCGCGCCGAAGAGAACGTGGGGTTCTGAAGATTATCTATCACCACAACTCTGCGGAACTGATGAAAGAATGTCCTGACGTCAACCTCCTGACTCTCAACCTGCTTCAACACTGGCAGCAGGTCTGCCTGGATGGCCTTTCGGCCATCATTCTGTTCCTCTCGAGAAAGGGAGATCGCCTCCGCCCAATAACCCAGCCCGTACATCGGCTGAGGATCGGGATCGTCGACAATCCGCTGCAAATAATGGCTGTCTTTCCCGCTTAGATAAAGGTACAGGGCCTGGCGAAAGCTTTGCTCGGTTCGATTCTGCGACGGGGTCAACATCGTCATTGCATCGGTACAGAAAAGTACATGACCGTCAAATAACAATGCTCCCCAGCCACATAACGTATCGTCCACAGACCGTGTTCGCGCGACCAGCAGGTCGCCTTCGGCGGGATGCCACGAAGTCAACAATTGTGCTAATTCCGCTTGTGCCCGGTTCATTGGCAGGAAGTAGCGGTATAGCCCTGAAGATACCAGCATTCCGTTTAGCGCGATGAGTCCTACAGCGATGCCTGCAGCGACCCTTACTTGGGGGGCTCGCGCGCGGTGGCTGACAACCGCGGCCGAAGTCAGGAAAATGACGAGAAGAGTGAGCGTAGTGTGCAAGAAATATCCTGCATGGCCTGAAAGCAACAGGACCGTTGACGGAACAAAAGCGTCGCCTAACATCAGCACCATGGTGGTTGCCCCTAAACCGGCTAGCGGCAATTTCACCTCCGGCGGTATGCTCTTGCTGACAGCCACGGCAAAGGTCAGCAGACCCAATAGAAGCCATGTTCCGCCAGCCAGATGAGGCAACAGTCCCGGCTGAAAATGGATCAGGGAAACGTGGCTCGCGTAGATGTTCATGGAACCGCGCATTAGAAACGCTGCGTCTGCGATAGCACACGCTGTGCCGTATGTAAGAGGCGCTATCCAGGATTTCGTTAACCATGACTTCCGCAAACCGGTTGAAAACATCTGCCCTAGAACGCTGACGAACGTCAGCCCGGCCATCACCAGTGTTGCATATGGAAAGCAGGCGAGAGCGAGCAGTTGCAGCGCTGCCATGCCTACCCAAGGGTAAGCGCTTTTCTTGCGGAGAGCTTCCATCTGCAATCCCAGATAAACCACAAGCAGGGGCAACGGAATCTGGGGCGAAAAAGCACGCATATCGGGCAGTTCCAGACTTGGGAAGCCCGCGAGACTGGGTAGATGAATCCAAGCGGCGAAAAGCGGCTTGATCATGCCGGTGTTGACCAGCATTAACAAACCAAGCCCCATCAATCCGATGGTCGCGGAGTACGCTGGCAAGAACCGCTTAAAAAACCAGATCGCGGCTACACAAAGCAATGCCCACCAGAACAGGTTCCAGGTGAACATTGCAAGCCACAGGCGCTCCCCAAGCATTTTGTCCCAAACCCCGAACAAAGTGGAGCCCAAGCGGAATTTCAGGTACGCCGTGCCATTGGTGGGTACTGGCAGCAGGTAGTAGGGATTCAAGATTTGGCCTGGGCTCGGGGATTTCAAATTGGCCAAATTCAAGTACATGCTGAGATCTCCGGCAAAAATCGGAGGGAGGATTGCCGATCCTACTTCCGCTCTGGTCTTAAGTGCCGGAAAAGAATAGGTACTAAGTATAAAAGCTATGCTTGCGAGTTGTAGCAGAACCCAACGCACGGAGCAGTCCCTTGATTTACTAGAGACTTGGTGCGGAGGCGGAGCGGAAGTTTGAAGCGGGCGATGCGTAATTTTGGGCGGCAATTCGCTGTCGTCAACAGAGTCCACCAATCGGGTCACCCTTGTCGATAATCGGGAGGCATTCTACGCGTCTTAACTGTCGCAAACCGAGGCCGCGAAAACCTCAGGGGCCGCCATAAATATGTGCAGCTACCGCTCGTCCCTCCGCTTGAGTCTGTGAACGTCAGTCGGTGCCGGTTCGTTCCAACTCCTCCTCCATTTCGCTGCCGGGAGTGGCACCACGGCTGCCCAGGCCGCGTTGCCGGATAATCTTGCTAACCACATAGTGCGGGCGGCCCTTCGCTTCTTCGTATACTCGCCCGACGTATTCCCCGATGATTCCCAGAAAGAAGAGATTTACTCCGGAAAGAAAAGTGATCACCAGGATTATTGCGGTGAAGCCTTGGGGCGCGTGCAACCAAAACCTGACGTACAGCGCGTAGATGGAATACAGCACCGATAAGCCTGTCGCGGCGGCACCGAATATCGCCGCAGCCCGCAGCGGGACGATGGAAAAGGCGAAAATCCCATCCGAGGCCAGCTTGAGCAACCGGAGCGGACTGTATTTCGTACGCCCGGCGCGGCGGGCGGCCCGCTCAATGGGAATACCAATCTGACGAAATCCAACCCACGTCCTCATTCCTCGGATGTAGCGATGGTGCTCCGGCATCCTTCGGATTTCCTGGATAACGCGGCGGGACACGAGACTGAAGTCGCCGGCATCGAGCGGCAACTGAATGGAAGAAAGCGCGGCCAGCAAGCGATAGAAAACGCAATAGCAGGCGCGCAGCCACCACGACTCCTTGCGATTCATGCGTTGCACGTAGACCACGTCATAGCCTTGCTTGTAGGCCTCCACCAGCGTGGGGATGGCCTCCGGAGGGTCCTGCAAATCTCCGTCCATAAGCACCGTCACGTCGCCGGAAACGCAATCCAAGGCCGCGCCGAGGGCGATCTGATGACCGAAATTGCGCGAGAGTTGAACGACCACCAGCCTTGGGTCCTTCTGCGCAGCCGCTTCGAGCAATTCCCAAGTTCGGTCGGAACTTCCGTCATCCACCAGGACGATCTGATGCGGACCACCCGGCATGGGATCGAGCACAGCACGGATCCGGCGCAACAATTCCGGTACAACCTCTTCTTCGTTGTAAACCGGGATAGCGACGGAAACGCTTGGTTGTTCCCTCATTTCCATAATGCTCACTGTACACACGCAACTGACCTTTTCTTCCCTGCGCCTGTTCTTCTGAGCCTGGTTCTTCCTAAGTTTGGTTTTCAAGTACGGCCATCACAGAAGTGCCCAGAAATTGTTGGGGAATAGGTTCACATCTTGCAACGAGAGACAACAGGCGGTTCAAAGTATCGCCCCGGGCATCGAATCCAATCTTGCCGTTGGTGCGCTGCATGCTGATTGTCTTTCGCAGCAGGAGCAGCGGAACGAGGGGAAGGCCCCAGTAGGTAAATGTGCGCGCCTTGAGCCCATTTCGCTCTGCGACCTTGGCCAACTGACTCATCGAGTAGCGGCGAACATGCCCCGCTGCGCGATCATAATCGGAAAAAAAGAACTCGTGGGCGGGAACATTGATAAGGAGAGTGCCCGACTCCGCCAAGTGGAACTTGACCGATTGCAGAAAGCCGGACTCATCCTCGATATGTTCCAGCACATCGAACAACAACAGGAGATCAAAGTGAGCGCGGAACTCCGGGTTGCGCTGATGGATGTCGTAGCAATACAGCGGGCTCATTCGGGACACATTCTTCTGCAAGGCGATCTCATTGAGCTCGAATCCGGCGACCGGTATCCCGAAGTAATCCTCGATGTCCCTTTGCAGCAGGCCATTGCCGCAGCCTATCTCGGCCACGCGCTTCGATTTCCGGACCTCCGAATCCGCCAGCCGCGTCATGACTTCAAAACGTCGCCGAATCCAGAAATGATCGGTGGTCGCGACATCGAACCACCAGTCCCCCATGTTTACCGGCATGGCGGCGGAGAGATACGCGACAGTGCGATTTTGCGAGCCCATGGGAGATTCTCGTTTTCCTTTCAGCTCGCCTCAATTCATCCTGAAGCTTGAAGGACAATACAAGCAGCGAGTGATTCGCTCCCCTGTTTTATGTCCCGAAGTAGTTCTTCCTTACACCATTTCGAAATACTGTATCATTTTATCGAAATAGTGTGCGGGGAAGTCGGAAGGCGGCTCTACGGGTGTCCGGGCAGCCAGAGGAAGTCAGAGTGGCGGTATTGTTCGAATTTGTGCACCGCCTTGCCTGTGATCGCGGACTGGCAGCGATATTTTAGTTCCCCGAGCAGATGCCAGGCTTGTTCACGGCCGGCTTCGGAGCATTCTACGAACAAAACGGGTCTGGAGGCGGCAATGGTGCGACGCATGCCTTGCAGGACACTGCCTTCCGCTCCTTCCACATCAATTTTGACAAACTTTGGACAGGCGAATTCTCCCGCTTTCACCAGGTCGTCGATGGCAGCGGTGTTGACGCGGAACTCGGTGGCAGAGGGATCGTTACGATGCCAGACGAGGCTTGCGGTGGAAGGATTCTCAGCCATCCGAATGACGGCCTCACCCGGCTTGTCTGAAGCTGCAAGTCTCATCAGGCGCACGTTGGAGATTCCGTTGATTCCAATGTTGTGGAGAAAAGCGTCGGCATTTCGTGGAACGGGTTCAAAGGCAATGACGCGGCCGGTTGGCCCGACGCGTTTCGCGAGTGACAGGGAGACATAACCGATGTTCGCGCCGACGTCGAATACGGTGTCGCCGACGGCAACGTGATTCCGGATCGCCTTTTGGAGGTGGGGTTCATCAGTTCCGAGAAGATACCCAAGCTGCTCGGCGGGAGAAACGCAAATTCGATAACCGGATGCGAGACCTCGAAGAATGGTATGGGGTTTGGGTTCACTTCCCAAGAAAAACACGAGGCACGATTTAGCAAGGCTGCGAATGGACGACATGCTTTGATTGCCTTGTATCACGCGGTGTGGCGAGCTCGCAAGCCGGGCGTGCGGGGATATTTCTTGTGAATAAAGTAGTGCTTAGAGCTGCGAATATTCCTGTTATTATTCCGGTACTCAAGACAAGCAGGCATGTTTCCTGATAAAGGAGTTTCTCTGTGGCAGTCGCGCTCAGAGGGGAAGTGGATCGTCAGCCGGTGGGGTTGCCGGCGAAGGAAGCGGAGACGATAGAAGTGTCCGTGGTGATGCCTTGCCTCAATGAGGCGGAGACGCTGGAGACTTGCATCGTCAAGGCGCAGCGAGCGTTGGAGGAGGCAAGAATCGCCGGCGAAGTTGTGATCGCGGACAATGGAAGCACTGACGGCTCGGTGGAGATTGCGGAACGCCTGGGAGCGCGAGTAGTGAACGTTCGCGCCAGGGGATACGGCAATGCGTTGATGGGGGGGATTGCGGCGGCGCGGGGCGAGTACGTTGTAATGGGAGATGCCGACGACAGCTACGATTTTAGTCACGTGCCTCGATTTGTCGAGCAGTTGCGAAAAGGTGCGCATGTGGTGATGGGCAACCGCTTCCGAGGTGGAATTCAGAAAAATGCGATGCCCGCCCTGCACCGGTATCTTGGCAATCCTGGGCTAACGAGGTTAGGACGGTTATTTTTTCACAGCCCGGTGGGAGATTTCTATTGTGGTCTGCGCGGCTTTCGCAAAGACGCTTACGAGCGCATGGGGTTGCGCACCACCGGCATGGAGTTTGCAACCGAAATGGTGGTCAAGGCCACGCTGCTGCACTTGCGGATCGCGGAAGTGCCGACGACGCTTGCGCCGGATGGCCGGAGCCGGCCTCCTCATTTGCGGACGTGGCGGGATGGGTGGCGGACACTGCGCTTTTTCCTGCTTTACAGTCCGCGCTGGCTCTTTCTTTATCCTGGAATCGCCCTGATGCTGGTGGGAGCCGCGTTGGGTTTGTGGTTGCTGCCGGCCGCAAGAACTGTTGGCGGCGTTACGTTGGACGTCCACACTCTGGTGTACGCCGCGACGTTTGTTCTACTGGGATTTCAGGCGATCGCCTTCGCTTGCTTTACTAAACTTTTTGCGATCTCGGAGGGACTGCTTCCTCCCGATGCGGCGCTCGATAAGCTGTTCGGCTACATTACGCTCGAAGTTGGGTTGGCCGTGGGAGCAGTGCTGACGATGCTGGGACTGGGCGCATCGATATACGCGGTCAGCGGGTGGGGTGCGCAGCACTTCGGCATGCTGGATTATTCGCGGACGATGAGGATCGTGATTCCGGCGGCGCTGTGTTTGACGCTGGGCGCGCAAACTATTTTTGCGAGCTTCTTCTTGAGCGTGCTGGGAATGCGGCGGAGATAGCGTGGGAGCGCGGTGTTTGATCAGCAGTACCTCGGCAGATAACGCCGCCCTCCAGTTTCGGCGTTTACCGCCGTGCTGAAGGGATGCGCGACTCAAACCCGCTGTCACCAAAATCTCAGAGTCATCAGGCAAGGGGCACGAAGGATGAGAGGCGCACGGAACCAGGGTTTTTCGACAAGCTCACCTGGCACGCGCTGCGATAGAAGCTCTTCCCATGGAATCAAATCAGTTGACGGAGAAGCGAAAGGTGGTCGCGGGAGCGGAGCAAGGGCATCCGCTGAAAGAAATCCTTTACCGCCTGCGCGATCCTGCATTGGTGGCCGATACGGTGATGCGGTCGGCGGCTGTGGGTTGGAATTTGATCTCGCCGTCCCCGTTCTCAAAGTTGTACCGTCGGGTGCGCGAACACACCATGTGCAGTGTGGCGCGGTTACGCGGCCTGCATGAAGGGGTGAAGTGGATCGCAGCAAACCATCTGGATGGGGATGTAGTGGAATGCGGATGCGCGCGGGGAGGCAGCGCCGCGCTGATCGCGCTAAGCTTGCGGCAACTCGGAGAGCATCGCACTTTGTGGCTGTTTGACACGTTCGAAGGATTGCCGGCTCCAACGGCGGATGATCCGGATTACGAAATCGCTGAACTCTTTACCGGAAGTTGCCTGGGTCAGTTGGACGAAGTCCGAGAGCTGTTTCGAGATCAAGGTGTCGCGGAGGGAGTGCGGTTCGTGAAAGGGTTATTTCAAGATACGATCCCGGAGAGTCCTATACAACGCATTGCCCTGCTTCACATTGATGGAGATTGGTACGACAGCGTGAAAGTGTGTTTGGATGAGCTATACGATAAAGTCGTTCCCGGAGGCATCATTCAGTTTGACGACTACGGATACTGGAAGGGTGCGCGCAAGGCGGTGGATGAATTTTTTGCGAAGCGGGACATTGAGGTGAGGTTGAAGAGGCTGGATTATTCGGGGCGGACGATGCGGAAGGCCGGGGACTAGGATCCACGAGGGCTAAGCGCAACATAAGTGCTAACTTAAGCAGGGCGGGCTAGAAGTTGACCCTTGCGGCCCCTTTCTGGGCTGTAACTTCCGGGTAGCCGACTAATCGGGAGTGATCTCACGGCATAGCCGCCTTTCGTTGACTCACGAGTGCTCCGTCCGTAAGATGAAGCGACCCGAAGGCCAGGCATCTCCCTGATGATCGGCCGAACCATCTCGCACTACCGCATTCTGCAGAAGCTGGGCGGCGGCGGGATGGGTGTGGTGTATGAGGCGGAAGACATCACCCTGGGCCGGCGGGTGGCCCTGAAGTTTCTCCCTCCTGAATTGAGTTCTGACTCGGCGGCGCTCGAACGTTTCCAACGCGAGGCGCGGGCGGCTTCAGCGCTGAATCATCCCAACATTTGCACCATCCACGAAATTGGGCAGCAGGATGGCCAGTACTTCATCGTGATGGAGTTGCTGGAAGGCAAGACGCTGCGCGATCGGATCCTGGGCCGGCCTTTGCCGACGGACGAATTGGTGATGCTCGCGGTGGGGATTGCGGAAGGGCTGGATGCGGCGCATCGAAAAGGGATCATTCATCGCGATATCAAGCCGGCGAACATTTTTGTGACTTCACATGGGCACGCGAAGATACTGGATTTCGGCCTGGCGAAGATAACGCCGGGGCAGAGCAGTTCCGCGGCAACACTGGGCGCGGCACCCACGGTGATGAGTGAACTGCACCTGACCAGTCCGGGGACGGCGGTGGGAACGATCGCATATATGTCGCCGGAGCAAGCGGCAGGCGATGAACTGGATGCGCGAACCGATCTGTTCTCGTTCGGGGCGGTACTGTACGAGATGGCGACGGGGCTGCCGGCATTCTCAGGGAACACGTCGGCGATGGTGTTTGATGCGATTCTGCATAAGGCGCCGACGTCGCCGGCGCGATTGAATCCGAATCTGCCGGTGGAGTTGGAGCAGATCACGAACAAAGCGCTGGAGAAGGATCGCAAGCTTCGCTATCAGAGTGCTTCGGAAATGGTTGTGGATTTGAAGCGGCTGCGGCGGGAGGTGGAGTCGGGACGCACCGGAGTGACATCCGCCTACAGCATTGCAGCAACGGCGGCTGCAGCAAAACCAACCCCGCCTCATTCACGGGGCAAACTGATCGCGATCTTCGCCGCCGTGCTCGCGGTCGCAGCTATTCTGTCGTATCTGTTCCGCCCAACGTTGCCACCGCCGCGGATCACGGGCTACACGCAAATCACCCACGATGGCTGGCAGAAGAATTCCTTCGGCCAGACCGTTCCGACGGTGCTTACAGACGGGGCGAGGCTGTACATTCAGGAGAGTGTGCATGGGCGCTTTGTCGTCGCTCAGGTCTCCGCGTCGGGCGGAGACACGGTCCCCGTGGCTACACCCTTTCCAAATGCAGCCTTGGACAACCTTTCTCCGGACAGGTCGGAACTGGTAGTGGGGAGTTTCTCGGGCAGTGAGATCGACCAGCCGCTGTACGCTGTGCCGACGTTAGGCGGTTCGCCTCGCCGGCTTACCGACCTGCCAGGGCAGGATGCCACCTGGATGGCAAATGGGGACTTGCTGGTCTCCAACCAAGCGGAGTTGATCGCAGTAAGCCGCAGCGGCCCTTCCAGGAGCTTTTTGAGCCTCGGAGACACGACCGCGTCGGCTTACTGGTTGCGGTGGTCGCCGGACCGGCAAACACTCCGCTTCACCCTGTCGTTACCTGACCGGAACATGCTGGCGGAAGTCTCGGCAGATGGCAGCAACTATCATCGGCTGCTGGAACACTGGCGTCAGGGAGATGATGTTACCGATGGCAACTGGACGCCCGACGGGAAGAATTTCGTTTTCCAGACAGTTCGCAATTGGGGACGCGCGGACATTTGGTCCATTCGAGAGAAGACAGATTTGCTCCACAAGCTAAGCCCGGAGCCGGTGCAGTTGACTGCCGGGCCGCTGAATTTCTACTCGCCTCAGCCCAGTCTGGATGGTAAGAAGATTTACGTGATCGGCGAACAGCCTCGATCCGAACTTGTGCGCTATGACACAAAGTCGGGACAATTCCTGCCTTATCTAAACGGAATTTCCGCCCGCGCAGTTGCCTTTTCGCAAGATGGCCAGTGGGTCAGCTACGTATCGTATCCGGAAGGCAGCCTCTGGCGCTGCCGGATCGATGGCAGCGATAAACTTCAGCTGACCTCTGCGCCACTCTGGGTTATATCCGCCCGATGGTCTCCGGACGGACACGAGATCGCGATCTCCGCCACAGAACCGGGAACCGCAGAAGGGCTGTATCTTGTCTCAGCGGAGGGCGGGACGCTCCGCGAGCTTGGTGTTAAGAGATTTGGTGCGACAAGTGTAAGTTGGGCTGCCGACGGAAGTTCGGTCACCTTCAATGATATCTATAACCCCGGATATTCGACGATCCGTTCGGTTGATCTGAAAACCATGAAAACCACAGACATTCCCGACTCTGACAAGCTCATCGCGCCGCTTCGCTCTCCGGACGGACGATACCTGACAGCCACCACTGTAGCTGGTGACAAGTTGCTGCTGTTCAATTTTGCCACGGGGAAGTGGTCGGAACTAACCAAGGCCGCAATCGGTGCATTCCAGTGGTCCGCCGATAGCAGGTTCGTGTATTTCGACAACGGGTTCAGTGCCAACCAGGCGGTTTATCGAGTCCGCATTTCTGACCGCAAGGTAGAGCAGGTCGCCAGCTTGAAAGATTTCCGGCGCGTAGTGACGCCTTGGAACACATGGTTCGGCCTAACGCCAGAGGGCAATCCCCTGCTCATGCACGACGTTGGAACACAGGAGATCTACGCGCTCGACTTCGAGGCCCCTTGAGCACGACCTCGTTGTTGCAGGAACATGGTGCAAATGCCAGTTCCGCTTCCCTTGAGCTAAGTGACGCCCTTTCAAAGCACAAGTGGGGGGCATTTCGTCAAGCGGGCAACGAAGTGGAGACTTGCTCCGAAGATCCAATTTGCGGGCAGGGGGTAAAGACCGAGATCGGTGACGAGCCGCTCGGGGTGAAGGCCGATTTCGCGCCAGGAGTCTTGCCATTGGCGGTCGGTCCAATAGTTGTAAGGCAGTGCGACACCGAATCTGGCATTGCCGACCCAGTCCATAAAACGTAGGCGCGCCCCGGCGGCCAGGCCGTTGCGATTGTGATCCTTAATGAGGATGCAGTGCGCGGCCACGCGCCGGGCCTCGTGTAACAGGATTGCGGGATCGGGAGTGTGGTGCAGGACGTCGGAAAACAAAACCACATCGAATGACTGATCGTCGAAGGGGATGCGAGACCCGTCGAATATTTCAACAGGAATGTGAGTATGCTTGCGGGGCAACACGTCAATGCCCCTGAGAGTGAGATCGGGGCGGCGGGATTGCAGTACGGCGGAGATGAGACCGTCGCCGCAGCCGACGTCGAGCACGCGGGCACCCGGCGGAGCAAGCTGGGCAAACCATCCCGCAAGGATTTCTACCCGGCGGTTAAAAACCAGGTTTTCGTGCAAGACTCCGATCGCACTCATGGAATATGCAGTGTACAACGGGAGCAGGCGAGGGAATCTCCGGAAAGCATTCAGTCGCGATCGGAGATGAGCGGGACAAAGCGAACGGGATCACGCTGCAAGATCAAGGGCTGGCCATTGAGCATGCGTATGAATTGAAGTTGCTGGGAGTCGAAGGAGCCGACGGGGATAATCATTCGTCCACCTTCGCGGAGTTGAGAGAGTAAGGCGGGAGGAACATCGGGAGCTGCGGCGGAGACCAAGATAGCGTCGAAAGGGGAATGGACTGGGAGGCCGAGGGTACCGTCCGCGGTGAAAACTTCAACATTCGTATAGCCAAGCGTGGCGAGGACCATGCGTGCGCTGGAGGCAAGGGCAGGATGGCGTTCGATGGAGAAAACTTGTCCGGCGAGTTCGGCGAGGAGAGCGGTGACGTATCCGGAACCGGTGCCGATTTCGAGAACGGTATCGGTCGGAGAGAGTTGGAGAGACTCAAGCATGACGGCGACAACGTAGGGCTGGGAGATGGTCTGGGCATCGCCGATGGGGAGAGGATGATCCTCGTAGGCTTCGGCACGGAAAGGCTCAGGAACGAATTCGTGGCGGGGAACACGCAGCATGGCGTCGAGGATGCGTGGATCGACGATACCGCGAGCCCGGAGTTGGGAGTCGATCATTTGTTGGCGGGTGGCGGTCATTGAGCTTCGGCCTTTGCTCACCTTGGGAGCTAAAGCCCAGCCTTATGATAAAGGCTGCGCAACCCGAACACTCTTGTTCCTGGATTGCTCCGGAGCCAAACTTATTTCTTGCGGCGACGGACGCGCAGGTCGAAGCTGACGACGCCGTTCTGGTCGCGGGTGCCGACGACAGAGAGATTTCGATTGAAATAGTACTCGCCCTGGATGATCTGCTGCGAACTCTGCGAGACATTGGTGGAGTAGGTGAGAGACAGGTTGTTGGCAAATTCCTGTTCGATAGTCACCTGCGGGCCACGGCCAGTGGGATTGGTTTCGGTGGTGAGTCCCTGGGGGTCGATCTTGATATTGCTGGCGCCGAAGAGGCGTTGGAAGCGGCTGCTCACAGTGGCGTCGAGGGCCTGGTTGAGGATGAGAGCGGTAGCTTGGTCCGTAAAGACGCTTTGACCGGATTGCTCCTGGAGTTGTGCCGATTCATCACCGGTGCGTCCGAGAGCGAGCAGGGCGATGATGTCAGACTGTGGCAGGGGGGGTTCGGAGCGGTAGTTGAGGCTCAGACCACGGTCGGGCGTGCCCGTAACGGTGATGTTCAGATCATAATTGCGGACGTGAGTGGAGGCCTGTAGGTTGAGCTGCGGTTCGATGGAAACCGGATTGGTGAAATTGATGTCGCCGCGCTCGAGAGTGTAGCGGGTACCGTGAAACGTGGCTTGCCCTTCGAGAATATCGACGCGGCCCAGTACGGCTGGACGAGCGACGGAGCCACGAAGGCGGAGGTCGGCGTCCCCAGACAGGCGGGCGATGGCTGTGCGCATCTGGAGTTCGGGCGCCGTCTGCACGTGGATATCAAGTTTGATGTTGTTGAGCGGAGAGTTGGCGACGGTGACTGTAGAGCCCTGGCGGCCTCGCTCCAGATAGGCTCCGAAATCGAAGCCAGGCGTGACGGCGATTTTGTTAATCGTAATATCGCCGGAGACGGTGGAGGCAGAACGCGTGCCTACCCAGTGTAATTCGGCATTGGCGGTAGAACTGACGCCGGGGGGATAGCGCAGCCGAACATCTTTGCCGGAAGCCGTCAGATTGAAGTTCAATTGCTGATTGAGATACGTGGCGTCGCCCTGGAAAGCCAGACTGCCGCCTCCTGTGCGGGCGCTGAGGTTCTGGATGTGGACGCGCTCGCGAGTGAATACGAGAGAGCCGTTGAGTTCGCTTAGGCCGCTGGGCAGACTCGCATAGGAGAGCGAGCCGCCGGCGAACTGGAGACGTCCTTGGGGCAAGGGATCAGCGAAGGTCCCGCCAACCGTCATATTCATGGTAACGAGGCCGGAGGCAGCAAGGTCAGGGTCAAAGCCGGAAACCAGCTTCAGATCCAGGCGGCCGTCGGCGGCGAGATCGAGCGCGCAATCGCCGGAGAGTTGCACCGAACCGTGAGCCGTGAGGTCAGTTCCCTCCCCCAGCATGTGGAATTGCTGGATATCGACGGACCGGTTGGCAAGGACAAAGCGAACAGGATCCTGGCTGTGGAGTTTTACGTTTTCAATGTCGAGCGCGAGGTAGCTCAGCTCGCCATTCACGAACCAGCGAGAGTAGTGAAAGAGTGGACCGTGAAGATTGAGAGATCCATCGACAACGGAGTGGCCTGTGAGTCTTGCACCTAGGTACGAGTGCCAAAAGAAATCGAGATCAAGTTGGTCCATGCGGAAAGAGAGATCGGCTAAATAGCCGTCGCGCAATTGGACGTTCCCGTTGATAAGTAACGAGCCGCGCCTCAACTGGGAGTTGCCGGTAACTTGCAGAGTACTGCCGCGCGTCACCGCTTGCACATTAAGGTCGCCAGCGGGCTCGTGATCAACCGAGAGGTTACGAATGTGAACGGAGGAGTCGATGGCGGGCGCCTCCGGAGTGCCGGAGGATTTCAGAGTAAAATCGGCGCGGCCTTCGAGGGAGAGGCGATTGGGAGGAATCTGGCGGACGCGGGCGATATCCAGATTGCTTCCAGCGACGTCGAGACGGAAGGCGCGCGTGGTGGGATTGTAGGCGGCGCTGCCTGTGATCACGGAATCGTCATGGAAGAGATGGATGTTATCGAGCGCGAGTTCGCCGTGGTCAAAATGGAAGTTGGAATCGAATTGCTGGATAGTCTCGTCGTAGGCGGAGGCGTGGTTGAGATGGATTTTACCTTCGCCGTGAGCATCGGACTCGGTGCCGGAGGCCTGGAGGAAAACATCAGCGGCCCCAGTGATGGGGTAGTTGTATCCCGCGAGGGCCTGCATGGTGGCGAGATCGACATTTTGGAGGTTGGCGCGAAGAATGAACTCGCTATCGGGGGTGATGTGGCCGTGGTCGAGGACGGAGGAGGCATCAAACTCGATGGACGTATCGTCGCGACGCAGAGTGGCAGCGCGCAAGGCGATGGCGTGGAATGAAAGCTGGAGCGAAGTGGCGAGAGAATCCCAATGGGTATGTAGAGGGTGCGTGTTGGCGCTGGCAGGGATGTTGACATCGAAATCGTCAACCAGCAGACTGCCGGCAAGTTGAGGCGAGAACAATGAGCCGGTGAGATTCCCGTTGAAAGAGGCCCGTCCATTCAACACTACGGGAAACAGCGCGGGGCCGCGAACGGCGGCAACGAAAGGAAGCCAGTCAGCGAGACTGGATGTGGAAACCGAAAGACGAAGCGCAGAGCTGGAAGACAGCGTGCCAGAGGCTTGGACGTGGCTGGTAGGGGTGGTTAGATTGAACTGTGGAAGATCAAGGCTATCGGCAGCGGCACTGTAGATGCCACTGGCGCGGAGTATGAGCGGTAGCTGTGCGGGAGCGGGATGAGTTGGCGGATTCGCGTCTACAGCGAAGTGAATTTCGGCGTCGCGGCGAGTTCCCTTCCAACGGGTCTCCATCGTGCCCGAAGCCAGGGAAGCGAGATGGAAATTGGGAATGGGGTGGGCGGGGACGTTAAGGGCAATAGCGAGGTCTTCGGCGGAGATATCGCGAAGGCGGAGAAAGATGAGGGCGCTCTGAACGGCGGGCGGCTTAGGTTTCGCGATCGTCTGGCGAGATTTGTTTGGAGCCGGAGCCGCAGAAATCGTGGCGGTCTCGAGATTTTTTCTTACCGTGGAGGAAAGATGTTGGTCGGGCGCGAGCCACTGATTCAGTTCGGCCTCACCCGTAAAAGTGCCAGAAAATATCTTGCCTTGCAGTTTAGACAGTTTGAGTTGTTGATCCGTGACGGAGTAACCGGAGGTGAGTGCAGCCTTGGAAAATGAAACCTGATTGTCCTGCCACGCCAGATCGCGAAGGGTGAGCAGTCCGGTGGAGGCGAACTGGTCCAGAGAATAATTGCCTTCTCCCTTGAGATCGAGCAGTCCAGCATGAAGGTCACCGCGACGAAGGATGGAAGCTACCTCGGTGAGATCGAAGTGGGCATCGTAGTTAGCCTGCAGTTGGGGACGGCGAAAGTTGGTAATGCGGCCACTGGCGAAGAGGTTTGAATGCCCCGAATTCCATTTTAGAGAGCTGACATCAGCAGCGTCGGAGGAGAGGCTGAAATCCGCCGAACTCATCCAGGCAAAGGGACGGCAGTCCGGCAACTTGGTATCGACCAAGCCGAGCAGGAGACGTCCGTTATAGCGCATGTGGAGGTAGGAATAATCCATCTGCAGCCAGGTATCGCGCGCGGCCAAATCGAGGGGAATCGTCTGGTCGTCCCAAAGGAGGCGACCGTGTCGGAGTTCAAGGCGATTGATGGAAAGCGCGAACAGTTGCTCGATGGAAGTCTGACTGGAAATGGTGGCCCCTCGCCTGGGAAAGTTTGTGGTGCCGTCGGGAGAGAAGGCGAGGTGGATGACCGGCTGATCAAGGATGAGGTCCTGAAAGGCCAGTTCGGAACGAAGCAGCGAGGTGATTTTCAAGCGAGCGACGATGCCATCGGCATGAGCTAGAGGGACGTCAGTGGGGGATTCACGGCCATGCACGGTAATATCCCGCACTTCGACCTGCAGGCGAAAAGGGATGGTATGGAAGCTGCCGATTTGGGCGCGTCCACCGGTGATTCGTTCCAACTCGGCGACCAGACGCCGACGGACGAGAGATTGAAAGGAATCGGTGGTGGTGTAGAAAAGCAACGCGGCGACGGAGAGAAAAGTGGCCGCGATGAGGACGAGTAGATATTTCCACCAGCGGAGGGCGCGCTTGGCGGGGTCACGTGTCGCAGTCACTGCGATTGGACCCCCCGGTCTTCGGGTGAGAGGTTGACGCCGGGGATATGAACCTGACCTTCTGAACGCAAGGTTTGCAGCCAGGAAACGAGCATCTCGCTGACTCTTTGCTCAGTAAGGAGCTCGCGAATCTTGGCGGAGACGTCAGCGAGGGGGACCTCAGAAGCTCCGGTCTGTTTCAGCTTAGGGACAAACTGATCGCGGTAGTAGGCTTCGATTGATTTGGCATCGATCTGCACCGCGGGGCGAAGGCGGGCAGCGACGAGGCGCATGACATCGATCTGCTGCCGGACGTGGGCGAGAATATCCTTCTCGGTGATGTGATAGCGGGCGAGCAGAGAGCGCCAGGCATCGTCGGAGGTGGCTTGAGAATATTGTTTGCGGGCGAGGGCGATGCGGGCGGCGACTTCGGCGTCGGTGGCGTGGCGGAAGTCAGCTGACTTCATCTGCTCGCGCAGCAGTTCCTGATCGATGAGGTGGTCGAGAACAGCGCGGCGGTCGTCATCAGTGAAGTCGGCGAGGGAGCGGTTGGTGAGCAGCGCGTCGTAGCACAGAGCTTCATCTAAATCGGACTGCAAGATTACTCGGCCATTCACAGTAGCGACGATGCGGTCGATTACTTCTGCAGCGGCCGAGTGCGCAGAGGCAAGAAAGAGCGCAGCCAGCAGTAAGGCGAGCGCGGTCGTCATTCTGACGGTCTTGGTTCTGGCGGGCGTTGTTCTGTTGATCGAAGATCTCATTAAAATGGCTGACCTATACTGAAAAAAACATTGAAGTGACGGAGGCGCTGGGTCTCGAAAGTCAGCGGCTGACCCGTGCTGGAAAATGTAGCCCCCTGGAAATAGCTGGTCGGATTTAGATTGTACCCGAAGTCAAAGCGCAGGGGGCCAATCGGGGTCTTATAGCGCAAGCCAACGCCAACAGCGTGGGAGGTGTAGTCGTAACCGCTGTTATTGAACTGGGTCTCACAAGCGGAATTAATCACGCCCGGATTGGTTGGCAGACACTGGGCGGGATCAGATTGATGCCAGCGCAGGACCCCCTTCAGCATGTCGTGTCCCGCGGTGAAAACGTTACCCATATCGTGAAAGATGGCGAAGCCGAAGCCTTCCCCAAGATAAGGCAGGCTGATCGAAGGAAATCGCAGTTCCTCGTTGCTCACGAAGAGTGCCGAGCCGCCGACGGGAAATCCGGAATCGGGATCTCGAGGTCCTGCCTGATTCAACCCGAAACCGCGGTGAGAGTTGCCCCCACCGGTAAAGAAAAGTTCGGGCAGCGGGATGATGGAGATATTTTGCTGACAGGCAGTCTGCAGGTTATTCAGCGGGCAGGAGCCTGGGGGGAGAATCCTGGTACCCCGAAAAACCTGTTCCATGCCGAGAGTGGTGGAGCGAGCGAAGACAAACTTACGCTTGGTGCGGCCAAAGCTATAGTAGGTAGAGTCCTGGATCAAGACGCGGGCGAAATCCGACTGCGAGCCGACGAAGCTGGAAGCGGCGAAACCGTCGAGGGTAAAGTACTGGCCCTTGGTGCTTTCGAGGGGGTTATCGCGCTGGTCGCGGATGAAAGTGAGACCCGGGCCGCCGACTCGCGCGGGCAAAGAAAACAAACTAAATTGAACTGGAGAAAAGTTTTCGGCGAGGTCGCTGGCTTTCACGCGGCGATAGTCGAAGCGGTAGATGACGGAAGTGGAATGAGTAGCTTGCTGCTTGCCGATTTGCTGGCGAAGATCGATTTTGCCCTCGAAACGCTGCGAGGTAAAGGTGGAGACATCGAGACTGTTGTCGTAAAAGATGGTGTAGAAAAGCTTGAGACGGTCGTTGTTGAAAAGCTTGGGTATTTCGTAACTGATGAGTCCGCGCTGCTGGAGGCGTCCAACGTGGGACTGGAAGGTGAGGGTCTGGTCACGGCCGCCGACGTTCAGGCGGGTGACATCGAATCCGACGCGGGGACTTACGCCGGTTGAACCGCCGGGAGAACTGGTCCCGGCGGGCAGGCCGGTTTCGAATTCCAGGCCAATGCCATAGGTGAAAGTGTAACGTTTGGCTTCCTGCACCTGAATCAGAACGTTTTTCTGCGGATCGGAGCCTTCTGGATTCTGCACAGCAGTATCGACCTGGCTGAAGATACCGAGATCGTAAAGCTTGGTCTGAGTGCTGAGTAGTTCCTCCTGACTAAGGGGCTGACCAGCGGCGACTTGAATTTCGCGCTGCACGACGTAGTCGCGAGTGTGGTCGAGTCCGGCGACCATGACACGGTTGACGAAGAACTGTTCGCCTTCATGGATGGTGTAGGTGACGTCTTCGCGATCGGGCGTTTGTAACGAAGGGTTGGTAGTGACGTCCAGCGTGGCATTGGGAAAACCATGATTGAAGTAATGGATGAGAATCGACTCGCGATCGCTGGCTAGATTCTGTTCGGAGTAGGGCTGACCCGAGGTGGTATTCAACTCGGGAAAGGTTTTGGTATCGATCTTCTGATTCCCGACAATCCGGAATGCGCCGACCAGAGTCTGCGGGCCTTCCTCAATCTGAATATGCACTGCAAGGTGATTCTGGTTGTGGCGATAGTTGTCGTCGACTTTCGTTTGAATCTTGGCCTGACGGAATCCGTTGGACACATACAAGGCCTGGATGCCGGCGGCGTCGTTCTTGAGCAAAGCTTCGCTGTAATGGCCCGGGGAAAAGAACTTGCCGGCGACCTGAATCTGGAGGCGCTGGCGGAGCATCTGCCGGGAGAAATATTTGTTTCCCGTGATCTCGACCAGTTCGAGTTTATGCACGGGACCAGGATCGATACGGTAGATGACCCGAAGGCTGTCAGGACTGCTTTCCTTCTGAAAATCGACGGTGGCATCGAAGTGGCCGCGGCTTTGGAGATAGTTGAGGAGGTTGCGCTTGCCTTCGTTGAGCAAGTCTTCGTCGAGAGCGTTTTCCTGATAGACGGGAATCTCTCTTTTCAGGACGCCGCGGCTGATGTGAAATCCCTGGGCGTAGACCACCACGATAGGACCCGGGTCGAGGAGGAAGGTGTAGTCGACCGAGTTGGATTCTGGGTGATATTGCTGTTCGGAGATAGAGACCTGGGCGAGCACGCGCTGTTGCTTTTGAAACTTCTTACGCAGACGCTGAAGACCAGTGGTGATGCGGGAAGCCGTGACGCGGTCGCCGGGTCGCATTCTGGCAATATCCTGAACCTGAGCCTGAGACAGGGCGGAATGCCCGGTGACTTTTACCTCTCCAATGTGCGCCGGGGAGTTTGCCGTAATGTGGAAAAGGATACTAACCTGCTCGGTGGCTGCATCGGAGGTGCTTTCAGCGGTGACGCGAGCCCGGTAATAGCCGTTCTCCTGCATGAGCTGTCGAATGTTCTGCAAGGCGCGGTCGAGCTTGTCGAGAGTATGTAATTCGCCTAGCTGAAATTTGGAGGAGTTAACGATCTGGTTGGAGCTGGGATGGCCGGGTGCGCCTTCCACGTCGACCCCGCCGACAAAGAAATTCAGCGAAGTCGTGAAAGTAAGTATGACTGCCGCGTCAGAGGGCGTGACTTCGGCTTGAATATCGGCGAAGCGTCCGGTGGAGAAAAGGACGCGGATGCTCTCGCGAACCTCATCCCGGCTTAGAGGTTGACCGGGCTTCTGGGGGAGCATCTGGAGCAAACGGTCGGAGTCAGGAACGTTGGGGAGTTCGATGGATTTGACGGTGCGTCCGACATACGAAGACATGGACGCCAGAGATGAGGATTGCGATCCCTGAGATGAAAGCAATGGGACAACCGATCCGGCGCGCGCCCCCGGACCGAGCGAAACAATCACTAAGATGACGAATGCGGCGTACCGTCTCGGCAAATAATGTCCTTGGCCCGTTTTATAACTTCGATGAAGCGCGAAGGGCGTCCGTTGTCCTGTGTACTGATAGCTTAAGCGATCACACTTATAATAAAGGTTTTGCGGGAAGGGACTGATGACCTCCTTGAGGCAGGGTGCGGGGCAGGAAGGAGAAAAGTTCGAAGAACGGTATTCGCGGCAAATTCTGTTTCGCGGAATCGGAGCGGAGGGCCAGAGGCGGCTGGCAGGGGGAAGGGTCGCGATTGTAGGGTGTGGAGCAACCGGGTCGGCGCTGGCGCAATTGCTGGCGCGCGCGGGCGTAGGCAAGTTGCGGATTATCGATCGAGATTATGTGGAGGCGAGCAATCTGCAGCGGCAGGCGTTGTTTGACGAGACCGATGCCGCCGAATCTTTGCCGAAGGCGATTGCAGCCGCGCGAAAAATAGCAGCGTTCAATTCAGGGATTCATGTAGAGGCGCGAGTAGAGGATGTGGTTCCTGCGAATATTGATGTTTTACTTGAAGAAGTGGATCTAATTCTTGACGGCACCGACAACTTTGAGACGCGATATCTGGTAAACGATTATGCGGTCAAGGCTTCCCTGCCCTGGATTTATGCTGCGGCCGTGGGAAGTTACGGGGTGACGCTGAATGTGTTGCCAGGGAAAACGGCATGTCTGGCGTGTCTGTTTCCGGATACCCCACGAGGCATGGTGGAGACATGCGAAACCTCCGGAATACTGAATACGGCAGTGAATGTGGTCGCGTCGGTGGCGGCGACCGAGGCGGTGAAGGTGCTGGTGGGTGGTGATGCCTTGGCCCGATTGCGGGACACGCTGTGGTCCTACGATGTTTGGACAAATGAGCACGCGGAGATTGCGGCGGGGAAGCCCCGGACGGAGTGCCGGGCATGCGGCGCAAGGGATTTTGTGCATTTGGCAGGGGAAGGACGTCCGCATATCACGATGTGCGGAAGAAACTCAGTGCAGATTCACGAGCGGGCGAGGCCAATCGATTTCGCCGAAATGCAACGGCGACTGGAGTCGCTGGGGGTAGTCCGGCATAACGAATTTGTTCTGAAGTTCTGGCGCGAGCCTTATGAAATGACGCTGTTTCCGGACGGGCGAGCGATTATCAAGGGGACGACCGACACGGGCGTGGCGCGAAGTTTCTATGCGAGGTATGTGGGAAGCTGAAGGCATGCCCGGAAAACTCCACGGCAAGACGGCGATCATTACTGGGGGCGCGGGCGGTATTGGCCGCGCGACGGCGTTGCTTTTTGCGGGCGAAGGGGGGGCGGTTTGCATTGCTGATCTTAGTCAAGAAGCCGGCATTGAAGTTTCCCGGGAAATTTCCAGGAGTGGTGGGCGCGCGATTTTCGAGTGGGCTGACGTTACCCGCGCTGCCGATTGCCGGCGAGTAGTCGAACGCGCGCTGGAAGAATTCGGCGGCGTCGACGTGCTGTTCAATAATGCGGGGATCATCCGGCGAGCTTCGGTGGTTGAGATCAGCGAAGGCGATTGGGACCGCGTGATGGCGGTAAATGTAAAATCCGTGTTCCTGATGTGCCGCGAAGTAATTCCCATCATGGTGAAGGCTAACGGAGGTTCGATTATTAATGCGGCTTCGGGATGGGGCTTGGCGGGAGGGACGCGGGCTGCCGCGTACTGCGCTTCGAAGGGAGCGGTAGTGTTACTAACCAAAGCGCTGGCGATTGACCACGGCGGGCAGAAGATTAGAGTGAACTGTATCTGTCCGGGTGATACCGATACTGCAATGCTGCGGAGCGAGGCGCGGCAGTTGGGCGAGGTGGAGGATCGATTTCTTTCCGAATCGGCGAAGCGTCCGCTGGGTCGCGTGGGTACGCCGGAGGAAATCGCGCAGGCTGTGCTCTATCTTGCCAGTGATGCGTCTTCGTTTGTGACCGGGACCGCGCTGGTGGCAGATGGCGGAGGGTTGGCGGGGTCAGGGTAAGGCATGCGATTGAAAAATAAAGTTGCTTTGATTACGGGGGGCACGTCGGGTATCGGCGAAGCTACGGCTATCCTATTTGCCAAAGAAGGGGCCAAGGTCGCGATTACGGGGCGCAACGAAGAGCGCGGGGAGGCGGCTGCCGAGAGGATCATGAGTGACGGCGGCGAGGCGATCTTTATCCAGGCCGATGTGCGCAAGGCCGGAGAATGCCGCCGTGCTGTGGAGAAGACGCTGCGGGCATTTGAGCGGCTCGACATAGTTTTCAATAATGCCGGCGTTTTCTTCCCGCACACTATCCTCGACTGCACGGAGGAAGAGTGGGACTTGCAGATGGACGTGAATCTGAAGGGAACTTTTCTCATGTCCAAAGCGGCTTTGCCCGGCATGATCGAGCGGCGCAGCGGAGTGATCATTAACAATAGTTCGGGATGGGGGATTGCAGGTGGAGACGCGGCGGTTGGTTATTGCGCGTCCAAAGGCGGCGTGGTGCTGTTGACCAAGGCAATGGCCATCGACCACGGACGGCAAGGGATCCGGGTGAATTGCATCTGTCCGGGCGACGTGGACACGCCCATGCTTCCCGAGGATGCGCGAATGCGCGGTTTGAAGTGGGAGGATTATCTGGCAGGATGCGCTAACCGGCCCATGGGACGGATTGGAACGGTGGACGAGATTGCCAAGGCGGTATTGTTTTTGGCGTCGGATGATTCGTCCTTCATGACGGGCGCCGCTCTGGTGGTGGACGGCGGAGGGCTGGCCGACTGAAGAGTTGCATGACTTGGATCGACATGACACGAACAAAACAGACACGCAGCCGGACCCGCTCCGCAGAATGGTTTGAGCGCGCCCAGAAATCGCTGGTGGAGGGTGTGAACTCCCCGTCGCGCGGCGCTTCGGTGTTTACACCTGGCCCGATCATGCTGGAACGCGGCAAGGGATCGCGGGTATGGGATATCGACGGCAATGAATATGCCGATTTCATGATGTCCTTTGGCGCGTTAATTCACGGACATGCGAACCCAGTCATCGTGAAGACGGTTTGCGACGCAATGGCGGAGGGCTCGCACTTCGCCGCCGCGACTTCCGCGGAGACCGAGGCCGCGGAGCGGTTGCGCAGGATGGTACCGTCGGCCGAGGTGGTGCGATTCACCAATACTGGCAGTGAAGCAACTATGCTCGCGCTGCGTTTGGCGCGGGCGCATACGGGACGGCGAAAGTTCCTGAAATTCGAAGGGCATTACCACGGCTGGTACGATCCGTATCTGCTGAATGCACACGGGCATCCGCCGGAAGAGTTAGGGACACCGGAGAATCCGATGCGCATTCCGGATTCTGAGGGTATTCCCCTCTCGACCTTTGATGATGTTGTACTGGCGCCGTGGAACGATGTGTCCGCGCTCGAACGCATTCTAAAAGCACACGGAAGCGAACTGGCAGCGGTGATCACCGAGCCCATCATGGCGAACATGGGTTGCATCCTTCCGCGGGATGGATATTTGCAGCGCTTGCGCGAACTCACGCGAGAGTACGGGGCGTTGCTGATTCTCGACGAAGTGGTTACCGGGTTTCGCTATGCACCGGGCGGATGCCAGGAATATTACGGCGTCGAGCCGGATATCAGCACGTTCGGTAAGGCGCTAGGCGCGGGATTTCCGGTGGGGGCGGTTTCCGGTCCGCGTTCGATTCTGGAGCGCATGCAGTGGAGTGACAAGATGGTTCTGCACTACGGAACTTTCAACGGACATCGTCTGACAATGAAGGTGGTTGCGGCGAATCAGGACTTGCTTTCTGCTCCAGATACTTACCGCAAGCTTTACGCGGTTGGCGATGCTGCCATTGCCGGCCTGCGGGAAGTATTCCGGCGGCACGGTGTCAGGGCGATCGTGCAAGGCTTCGGGCCTATGTTTCAGATTTATTTTACTGAGCGCGATGCGATCCAGGATTACCGCGACTATTGCCGGTATGTGAACACTAAACTTTATTCGTGGTTCGTTCGCAAGTTACTCGATCGCGGAATTTATATGACACCTTCGAATGGGCTGCACTGGATTATTTCGACGGCGCACACCGACAACGATGTGAGCGTGCTCTTGGAGGCGGCCGACCAGGCCTGCGCGGAACTCGCGTGAAAGCTACGGCCTTCCTCGGGGGCGGACGGATCACCAGCGCGCTGGTAGCGGGCCTGCGACTGGCCGCCTACCCAGAGCCGATCGTCGTCCATGATCGGCACGCGAGAAAACTAAGAGACCTAAAACGAACATATGCGGTTATCGCGGAACCGGATCTGCGTCGGGCGTTCGAGTTGGCGGGAGTGCTGGTGATCGCGGTGAGGCCAGACTCGGTACGTGAGTTGCTGAAAGAGATTGCGAGGGAAAAGATCCGTCAGCCATTGACGGCGGTGAGTCTGGCCGCAGGGGTTCCGCTCTCCAAGCTTCGCGCCCAACTTGGGCCGCCTGTGAGGTGGGCACGGGCGATGCCCAGCCCGGTTTGCCGCAGCGGGCGCGGGTTGACGGCGCTGACTTTTGATCGCGGCTTCTCCGCTGGCTCGCGCGCCGAGGTCCGGGATCTATTTAGCCTGGTCGGTTCGGTGCTTGAAATTCCTGAAAGAGAATTTGATGCATTCACCATTACATTTTCCAGCAGCCATGGTTATCACGCTCTGGCGGCGCTGATTGATGCGGCGGAGGGAATCGGGTTGAACAGCAAGAGCGCGCGGGTGGCCGCCGCGCACGCGCTGGCCGACGGGATCGGGGCTTGGCGAGACGGCAAGTCTTCTCTGGAAGAGTTGCTGCAGGAAGCAGCCACGCCGGGTGGAACCGCGGCTGCGGTCATGAACGCGATGAACGAATCCGGGTTCCGGAAAACAATTGCGCGGGGGTTGCGGGCGGGAATGAAGCAGGCCGCAAAAAACGCGAGACGATGAGGCCCGATAGCGTTCAGAGTCATTCGGTCATTTCAGGCCTTCGACCTGGTAGAGATCAGAGAGGGTGCGGATGTAGCCATAGACGTAGGCCTTGCCGTCCGGGGTGATGGTTATTCCGCGAATGGTGTCGATCCCGGCGGCGTCAGCCGGGACCAGTTCCTTCCAAAGCTTTCTTTTTCCGGTCAGCACCTCCAATTCGAACACTCGCGCTGGAATTGCGCCGAAGCGAAAAAGATAAAGCGAGCGGCCATCGGCCGACCAACTAGTTGGCGTTTCATCGGGCTCAGTTCCGGGAACGAGCACAGGCTCTCCGCCGGCGATGGGATAGAGATAAATCTTGTGGTCGGGGCCGACACCGGCTACAAAGTCTCCTTTGGGAGACATGACAACAGGCGGGTTGACGCCTTCGGGACTGATGGGGTGCGGTTTGCCTTCGTCGGGAGATTCCAGGTATAGACGAAATCCGTGTCCCGCCTCATTGCCCAGGAACACTACGTGTTTTCCGTCAGGGAGCCAACGGCCCCAGAGATGATTGATGGAATCGTGGGTAAGAGGCTTCGCTTCACCAACTCCGGTGGGGAGCAGAAGCAGCGGTGCGGGAGTGCTGTTGGGACGGGCGAGCGCCCATTTTCCGTCAGGCGATAACGCGGTGCCGATCCCATCGCTCAGGCGGATAGCCGGCGATCCATCTGTCTTGCGGATGTAGACGGCATATTTTGGACCACCGCCCTCTCCCCCCTCGGAGAAAAGTGCAGTGCGACCGTCAGCGGACAAATCGCCGGGAGTTGACCAGTCAAGCCAGGACAGATCACGCTCTTTTGTCTCGCCGGGAGCAAGACCGATCATTCCGGCGCGATCGTTGCCGCGAGTCAGCAGCACATTGCCGTCGCGATCAACATCGAGCAGCGTCAGTTCTCCGGGAACGCGCGCCAACAACCTTACAGTGCCGGAAAGGTTGACTGAGTATAGAGAGCGATCGCCACCGGTACGAGTTGCGGTAAACCAGATTTCGTCACCGGCCGGGGACCATGAGATTCCCTGGATACTGTCCCAGCCGGTGCAAAGACTTGTTTTCTTTCCGGCCAGATCGACGACGGCCACCGCTCCGCCGTCGTCGCCGAGTTGGGGATGGTCGATGAAGGCGACGGTATCGGCTTTCGGCGAGAGGCGTATGTGACCGATCCATCCGTCAGCCTCATACAGCAACTTGCCAGGCGGAAACTCGAGGCGGTGGCGGCCCTGGTCCTGGCGGACGATGGCCAGGGTGTTTCCATCGGGAGCCCAATCCGCCCATTCGACGTTGTCCATGATCTCGCGCGGAGCTCCGCCAACCAAGGGAACCCGGGCGAGAGTTCCGGAATAGAGAAACTGGGCGACGGGATGGCTCCGCAGCGATAACGCCATCTCACCGGAGGAGGAGACGGCCAGAACATCGGCACCGGCGGGCTCTAGCTCGTGCGACTCGGGGCTTTCGGGACGAGTGGTGAAAAGCTGTAGTGACTTCCCTTCCCAAGCCGCGCTGTAAATGATGGTCTTGCCATCCGGAGCGAAACGCGCCGCATGCACCATGCCGCGGCGGAAGGTCAGAGGGTGGTAGGCCGGCAAGGAAGCTTGCACCCCACGCTGCAGCAAAAACCTTCCAACGCCGAGGCCAACGATTAAGGCAACAGCAGCGGCTGTCAGGGCCGCGATCAGCATGCGCCTGCGTGAACCCGGACTCTCAACCCCTGGCGTGATATTTGCCGCCGATAGGAGAGCAGGTGGGTTCGCAGCGCGGACTCGTGATGTATCGAGAGAGCGCTTGATGCGCTTCAAGTCTCCGCGGAGTTCGGCTGCGGTCTGGTAGCGATACTCGCGCTCTTTTTCGAGCGCCTTGAAAATTACTTCCTCGAGCTTCGGAGGGATGGTTGGATTCGCAACCGAAGGAGGCGGCGGCGTGCGGTTCAGGATCGCCTCAGAGATTACCCCGCTACTGCTGCCGGGAAACGCCAAGCCTCCGGTGGCCATCTCGTAGAGCACTGAGCCGAAGGCGAAGAGATCGGTGCGGGGATCAAGATCTTCGGCTCGAACCTGCTCGGGCGACATGTAGGCCACGGTTCCAACTGTGGAGCCGGGCGTGGTCATCATCGCCATTGCGCCTTCAGTCGCCGTGAGCAGCGCGGACTCCGAACTGCCATTGCGGTTTTCCGGGGCCAGCTTGGCGAGGCCGAAGTCCAGCAACTTGGCTTGGCCGCGCTTGGTCACGAAAATGTTGGCAGGCTTGATGTCGCGATGAATGATTCCCTTGGAGTGCGCGGCGTCGAGGGCATCAGCAATCTCGATGGCCAGATTGAGCAGCGTTTCCGTGTCAATGGGACGGCCAGCAATGCGGTGTTTGAGCGTCTGGCCCTCGAGCAACTCCATGACGATGAAGGCCTGGCCTTCTTCTTCGTCCACTTCGTGGATGGTGCAGATGTTGGGATGGTTCAACGCTGAGGCGGCGCGGGCTTCGCGCTGAAAACGATCGAGGGCCTGGCGGTCTTTCGCGAGTTCTTCGGGTAGAAACTTGAGAGCAACGAAGCGTCCGAGCTTAATGTCTTCTGCACGATACACAACGCCCATGCCGCCGCCGCCCAACTTTTCGAGGATGCGGTAATGCGAGATAGTCTTGCCGATCAATGAAGGGGGCACGCTCCGTGCGCGACCATCTTAGGGGGATGCGATGGCAAGTCAATGAAGAGGCGCCCTGCCGCTGATGAGCCACGATCTTATTTTTCTTCTGTCTCCTCTTTCATCGTCTTGCAGATAAGCGTAGTGTGCCCCGTTTTTGAATCAATCACGGTTTTCAACGGCAGACAACTGCAGGTCACGGTGTTGGCATTTTCCTGGGTGACGATGACGCAGTGTTGGATCTGTTCGGCATTGGGAGGCGGAAGCTGGCTCCGTATGGGAGGCGGGGTAGCCGCAACCGGCTGCTTTTTCGCCGCGCAACCGGAAAGAAGCAGGCAAAGCACCAGTACAACTTTCCTCATGCTCTCTGTTTTCTCTCTCCCGCGTCCGCTTGTCGATGGCAATCTTGGTACCGCTGGACTCGGACCTGGCTGCGAAGCACACTTGGGGGTGTTTCGACAATTTTGATCCCCACGCGCAAAGACTAGCGAAAGAGGAAAGTGACAGAAGCAGTATAGAGATACACTTGCCAAACCTCTACCTGCTGCCCCCTCTTTTGCATCCTAATGGCACCCCAAGGAAATGCCCCAATAATGAGCAGGGTGGGGAGTGAGAGGCATTTATCGAACAATCGGTAAGCGTGCCAGTGCTCAATCACGGTGACACTGAGGACCAATGTTACGAGAACCGCCGAGACCCCCTCGAAGTACCGCAATTTCCGAACATCAGATTCAGCAGCAAGTGCTGCAACTGGTGCCATGCTGACCTCCCGCTCGTCGAACGAAACATCATACAACGGTCTCTCGGAATTTCGCGGTCATATCACTTCGTCAGGAGAACGCGCCAGCCGACTGACGTTAACCTATTTACATGTTTTGACTGCTGCTCAATGGGCCCGTAACGATGTTTCGCCAACAACGAGCAGGATGCCCGACTAACGATTTGCATTTTTCCCGCCAGCCTCTAGACACCAGACTGTCAATTGTTACAGTTTCGCGCCGCGTAAAAAGGCGCGCAGAATACCTTCGCAGTCAACTCTTCTCACAACTGAGTCTGATATGAGTTCACCCGCCGAAACCGCTTTGACATTCGTTTTCATCAAGTCTGTGGCAATCGTGGGATCAGCGTTTGCCGCCGTGCTGTTCTTGGCCGTCGTTGGCGCAAGGAAAAGATGAGCCGCGCCGACTATAGTTGGCGCTGGTCCACACTCCTGCCCTGACGTACACTTGTGCGGGCCATGCCCCTGTTGGCTGGCCAACCAGCAGCCTGTTGAACCCGTAGAAATGTGCAACTGCCGATGACCCGCGCGATGGCTGGAGAATCGCCGTGAAGCGGCCGACAAGGAGACTGTATGAACCTTAATCTCAGCGCCATGATGCAAACCGTGACCACCATGCTGACAGCTGTCGGCTTGAAAATTGTGGGTGCCATTGTCATCTGGATGGTTGGCCGATGGCTGATCAGCGTTGCCCTTCGAATGATCGGGAGCACGCTGAGGAAGCAGAAGATCGATCCCACTCTGATCCGTTACATTCACTCGGCAGTGGCGGCCCTGCTGAATATCGTGCTGGTCATCGCTATCCTGGGATTCTTCGGCGTCGAGACCACCAGTTTCGCAGCGCTGATCGCGGCGGCCGGCGTCGCCATTGGCATGGCATGGTCTGGGCTGTTATCGAACTTCGCCGGCGGGGTGTTCTTGGTGATCCTGCAGCCATTCAAAGTGGGGAACTTTATCACGGCCGCTGGAATCACAGGCACTGTCGAGGAGATCGGCCTCTTCGCTACCACTCTGAATACGCCCGACAACGTGAAGACCATTGTGGGTAACGGTAAGATATTTGCCGATACGATCCAGAATTTTTCGGCCAACCCCTATCGACGGGTCGAGCTTACGGCACAGTTGGCCCACTCGGTCGACCCGGAGGCTGCGATTGCGCTGCTGAAACCAAGGCTTGCGCATGTGGAGAACGTGCTGGCGGAGCCCGCCCCCGATGTCGAGATACTCACCTTCAACTTTGCCGGGCCAGTGCTGGCTGTACGTCCGTACTGCAATAACGAGCACTACTGGCAGGTGTACTTCGACACGAACCGGCTGATCCGCGATACCTTTGCGCATGCCGGCTTCCCGGTTCCGGAGCAGCATTACATGGTGCGGGGAGCGGATGAGATCAGGCTTGCAAAGACCGCCTAGCCGAGCCGGTTGCTACCTGTCTCGCTCAACTTTGTGTAACTATTTTGACGCAACGCTGACGTCGAGAAGGCCAAGACTTCTCGTCAGCAATAGGGCAGTATCTGAAGGTATGGGGTCGAGCCGAGGCCCGGGTCAGTCCTGCGATGCGATGCCCCGCCTGCGGCGCACGATTCCAGATTGCTCCGCAGCCTGCGCAGTAGTTCCCCTGCTTTCAACGGATGGGAAGGTAATTCCCCAAAAGGTTTTTACGCTATCGTCCTGTTCGGCGAACTCGATTGCGTAAGTGGGCACTCCCTGGAGGCCAGCCACCTGCGCGACGACCCGAGCAGAAACCTGAGCGCCACTCTTATTTCGCACGACCACGGTAGAGCCAACCAGCAACTCTCGATTTAGTTGGATGGCAGCTCCGTGCTTATTCAGGTTGGTGGCTTTGGCAGGCATGGTAAACGAACACTTATGGCGATCTTCACCGGACAGCCCTATGGTAGCGTGGAGGGCAATTCTACCGCTCCGGCGCTTTGCGATCTGACTGCGGTGAACGCTCGCAGTGGCCATTGGGTCTTTACGATGGGATTCGGATCGGCGTTCTGTGGGGTTCGGGGTCATGATGATCTGAGGACATTAGACTGGGCAGAGAGCTGCTACAACGTAACTTCGGTCACCATCATTGGTTACCCTCCGAACTGTTGACCCCTTTGATCTTAGCGTCACCGTGAAAGCGGTGATAGCGCTCTGAGTTCGGTCAATGAGCGCTTGGGTGATTGCAACCGTTGTCAGCATAAGACGTCAGCGTAAGACGTCCGGTTCGACGCCAGCAGGTTACACTGGCTAGTCAGTTTTGCCGAACACCTTCCTCCGGATCTTGAACATGCTGGTGCAGGACGCTCAACGCGGAGTACGTACCCTCGCCAATTAAGACGATTGGGTATCTGATTGGAGACGCGAATGAGGTCCGGTCAGCCTAGAGGCCGGAAGAATTACGGATAAGGAGCAGAGGCGTGGCCACGCGTCAACCTACCACTCGTCAACACCAGGTTCACACTCAACTCGGCCGAGCCGCGGTGCAGATCTTTGTCGCCAACGATCGCATGAACCAGGTTCTTATTGAACATCTTGACCCTGCCGTCTGGGGTGCCCAACCTCCGACAACCAAACCTGGCAAGTCCCGTGTCCGCACTATTGCGGCGATCTTCACCCACATGCACAATGTCCGTTGCAAGTGGGTTCGGCTAACCGCTCCGCACCTGAAGGTTTTAGCGCAGCTCAACCGCGCGCACTGCACGCCGCAGCAGGCCCGTGCGGGATTGGCGGAGAGCGCCGCTCGGTGCGCGGAGATGCTGGCCGAAGCGCATGGGGGGAGCGGCGGCCACATCGATAAGTTTCACAGAGACGGCTGGGCTAAGCCTTGGCCGGTTGGCCTGGAAATGCTGTGCTACATGCTCTCTCATGAGGCCCACCATCGCGGGCAGGTGTGTATGCTCGCGCATCAAATGGGATTTCCCTTGCCGATTAAGGTGACGTCCGGGATCTGGAATTGGGAAAAGCTGTGGAAAGAGTGCGGATCGCCTGGTGGGCCCGGCTCCGATTCTTGAGCCCACATGCAGAGAGCGCGAAGCCGAACCGCTGGGCTATCGGCTTGGCATTGGGTGGAACGGGCATGCGAAGCGTGTGCAGCATTGGCGAGTGCACTGCGCGCTCACTCCTATCCCGTGCAGTCTTTCGTCGTCGGCGACATGAAGGTCATCGTAGAAGCCGGCAAGGCCGTCCGGGCATCCTAATATTCGCGGCATCGCATTTTCGACGTAATTCATCATGTTGCAGCGCCTCCTTAGAATTACAGGCTGGATGAAAAACTCCACAATGCGTCCGCCTCTGCGCATTTCATTTTTTGTTCCTCGCGAGTGCTTGCAGCCGAATTTCGTGCTTGAAGATATCCGCGCATTCGGGCGAGCGCGTTCGATACTTTGTAGGGAGGTGAATGCAAAGGTCCACAGCGTTCTCGCGCATGGAATGCAGCTCCAAAAGGGCCTCTGTCCTCACCATCATCGTGGCTGGTTGCTTGTCAACCACCGAGTCAGGCTGATCCTGAAAGCTCTCTTTTTGGGTCCCATTGGATGTCAAACCCTGGCCCGTGACATCGTCACCTCTGTAATTATCTAAACCCAGTCCCTTCAGGCTTTTCATGCTGGCTTCCAAGGTGAAGTCGAAATCCACCGGTTTGGGGAGAAGCTTCGCGGTTTTTTCCTGCGCAACCACCGCGCTCACGAACAGTGCGCAAGAGCACATCACGACCAAACAACGTTTCATCACTGCATTCTCCTCAGGGTTTCCCCGTCCAAGTCTGATAGACGAACCCATCTTCAAAAAGGTTGCAAGTAATGAACCTTAGCGGGGAAAGCGAAGGGACCTCAAGATTACTTCCGTAACCCCTTAGTTAGAAGTTGGATACTCGCGCTGACTAGCCGCGTGCACTCTCGGCTCGTTGTCAGCGGAAACGCGACGTTTTGATTCTGGTAGTTAACCGCCTTGAGTATTGATCGGACTCGGTGTACATTTCGTGCCTGCCCGCTTATGGCGGACGCAAGGAGGTCGATATGGGGTTTATTGCGTGGATCGTGGTTGGACTTGTCGCGGGTTGGCTTGCCGGGCAAGTAATGAAGGGTGGTGGCTACGGCGTAATCGTTGACATCATTCTGGGCATTCTTGGTGGGATCCTGGGCGGCTGGATTTTCGGGATGTTGGGAATCTGGCCGGGGGGCGGCATGATCGGCTCCATCATTGTGGCTTTTGTTGGCGCAGTGATCTTGGTGTGGATTACCCGTTTACTGAAAAAAGCCTAAGAGCGGAACAGATCTGATTTCACTCAATTTCCTGTCCGCACGTCAAGGACGTTGCGCCGCGTCCCACCCGGCAGCGTAAGTCTAATGCGATCACTGGTGAGAGCAGGCTTGAGCGCTCAAGACCCCCTGGTCGATGAGTACTGTCGAGGCCTTTACACTCACGATCCCGGTCCGCACCATTTTTGGTCGAAACGCGGTTTCAGTTGTTTCTAGTAGGGCCCGATGATTCCGGCTATGGCGCGAGATGCAGGCGAGAGCCTGCCCTGGGCTTGCCCAAGGGACGCCGGCTCCGCACTCGCCGCGTCCAGCACATCCAGATACTTCAAGCCAGAGCCCGTGTTGAACAGGACTACGCTGTCTTCCGGGGCGAAGAAGTTGCTGGCTAAAAGTTTCTGATACGCGACTAGACTGGCTGCGCCTTCCGGGGCGGCGAAGATGCCCTCGACTTGCGCCCAGTGGCGAGTGGCGGCGAGAATTTCGGCGTCGGTGGCGGCGAGAGCCAGGCCTCCACTCTGCTTCAGGATGTCGAGGATAAGATAATCGCCGTAGGGTTTCGGAACGCGCAGGCCTGCGGCGACTGTCGAGGCGTTGGGCCACATTTCTACGGACGCACGGCCTTCGTCCCAGGCTTTGACGATGGGAGCGCATCCTGATGCTTGGACGCTGATCATGTTCGGACGCTCGGCGCCGATGAAGCCTAGTTGCTCCATCTCATCGAAAGCCTTCCACATCCCGAGCAGGCCGACACCGCCACCGGTGGGATAGATGATGCCTTGCGGAATTTTCCACCCCAGCTGTTCGACGACTTCGTAGCCCATGGTTTTTTTGCCTTCGACGCGGTAAGGCTCTTTGGTGGTCGAGACGTCGAACCATTTCTCTTTTTTCCAGGACTCGCTCTCTTTTAGTTCGGCAACCTGGCGGGCGCAATCGGAGATGAGGCCGTCAACAAGGGTGACATGTGCGCCGTAGTAATCGCACTCGATGCGGTTAGCCATGGGGACATCTTTTGGCATGAAGATGTGGGCTTCCATTCCATCGCCAGCGGCGGCCGCATAGGCGGCGAGTGCTCCGGCGGCGTTTCCAGCGGAGGGGATGGCGAGTTTCTTCAGTCCGTAGTGGCGAGCCATGGTGACCGCGGCGGAGAGTCCGCGAGCTTTGAAAGAGCCGGTGGGATTGAGGCCTTCGTCCTTTATGAAGACATTGGGATACTCGCGGCTCCGCAACATGGGTGTGAAGCCTTCGCCGAGGGTGACGGGCGTGGCTTCAGGCAGGACGGCGTCGTATCGCCACATTGTTGGCCCTAGCGGGAGCAGCGACCCGGGCGTGAACGTTTTCTTGATGCTGGCGAGATCGTACCCGGCGTAGAGGATGCCGCCATCTTTGGGGCAAACGGTTTGAGGACGGTCGGCGGGATAGTGTTCGCCGCAGCGGGTGCATTCGAGGTAAGCGGGACGAGGCACGGAGAGAGTGTATCAGGGCAAAAGACCGCGGCGGAAAGCGTCCCTGAGACATCAGGTTTTCGGAAAGATAGGGATCCGCAAGATCGCAGCCAATTGAGACGCGGCTGGCGCGGAGTTGCCTTGCGCCGCTAGAGGTAGGCGTAAGCAAGGCAGGGGGCCTTCGACTGCGGATGTGCTCGCCGTTGGCGAAGCACATCCTCGGTTCAGAATGACAGCGTCCCAGAGTTTATTTTGAACTCCGCTTCGCCGCGCGCTTCGAGGGTGGAACTGCGCCTTTCTCGGGACGCTCGTGCTCAATTTGATCAGAGAGATTGTGCAGTGGCTTATCGGATGCCGAGGAGAGCTGTGGGCCTGCATCGGCGACGGTTAGTCCGTCTGCGGTGTACATGGCCTCGTTGAATGTGCTGCCGGATTTCGCAGCGGCCACGGCGAAGACTCCGTGGGGCACGCCGTTGCTGAAGGCGGTAGCGATGTAGTCGCCGACCATCAGGCCGTTCTGCGAATTAGGGAGCCAAGTCAGCGTCATTGGTCCGGCAAGCTTCACCGGATGGTTCCAAGTGAGGCCAGCATTGTGCGATGAGATGTATCCCACATAGAGCTGGCAAGTCGACTGCGTGCAATTGCTTTTGGGATAGAAGTAATAGTGAACCGCGACGTGAGCGGTTGCTCCGGAGGTGGCGGGATCAATACCGATGCCGGGGATGAAGTGATCGAAGGTGCTGGTGGTTGGGTCGATGGGAATGCGGGCGACTTTCGACCAGTGAATACCGTCGCTAGATGTGCTGAAGACGAGATCGTTAGTAGAGCACTTGGTGCGGAACCGGCAATCCTCCCAGACGACGTAGATCGTGCCTGCACCATCCACGGCTGCGGAGGGCAGTGGGCCGCTGCGGATTCCACCGGCGTCGAGGTGGCTCTGAATATTCGAGACGGTTACCGGAGCCGACCAGGTAGCGCCGCCGTTAGTGGAAGTGAAAGCGGAAATTCCTGAAGTTTCGATCGGCACAACGACCGTGCCGTTAGGCTGTACGAGCGGAAGTCCACCGATGCCGGTAGAACGATTTGTCGTGCCGACCGCCGGGCCCCAGGTTAAGCCGCCATCGGTCGACGTGCTCATCAGGATACCGTCGCCGGTATCCGGATTATCCCATTCGACGTAACAGTTGCCGTAAAACGGGCTGGTGGAGTAGCTATCGCAAGCGATCCAGTTCTTATCGGAGCTGTTTACTTTGGGGCCGACGCTCACCGGATTGTCCCAGGTGAAACCGCCGTCGGTGGAACGGCTCACGACTACGGCGGGCGTCGTAGACGTGTTCGAGATGGGCAAGGTAGCAATCATCCACACGCCGTGTTTGGCGTCGTAGGCTACCGCGGGATCGCTGGCCGCATTGTATGGGCCGCCTCCGTTTCCGGTGGTGAGGCCGGGGAGGAATCCGTGGGCCCAAGTGTTGCCGCCGTCGGTAGACGTGGCCCAACCGATGGCGGTGCCGCCTCCATTGACGATGCGTCCAGTCTGAAATGCGGCAACTTGGGTGGCGCCATTTGTCAGAGTGTGGGGCTCAACTTCGGTGGCGTGCTGGCCGGGAGGTACAGTGAATGGGTCAGAGCTGATTTCCGTGAGCGTGACCGCGGGGGCGTCCTGGGCACGACCGGTAGGGACTGTGCAAAAGGCGAGCATTGCCAACGAGGCAAGCAGAGAAGTTCCACGGCGGAAATCAGACGAAATTCGGATCATCAGGATATGTCCTCAGAAGCGGAAAATATTTACAAACTTCGTTCCCTGCAAGGCAGGGCATTCGCAGGGGAGACACGACAAGGAAGTAACGAGCCGCGTGTGAACACTATCGCCGAATCATGTCGCTGTCAATGTGAATGGTTTTGCAACTTGCATAGCCGGCAAAGGATGGCAACAGGCCCCTAACGCAAGAGGTCAGAAGGTCGCGTAAACACAACGGCGACATCGTCGCTGTATATTGACTGCCAGGCCGGAGTTTCGAAGAGAATGTTGGCCAAGGCAGAGTCCTTGGGAACGACGATGCAGCGAACTTCGTGCTGGTTAAGAAAATCCTGCCAGCCGGGCTCGACGTGCACCGCTTTCAAATAGGACTTGAGGAATGTTTCGCCATAGAAGTCGTGGCGGTCGTCGATTGCAAGTTTTGTTTGCGGATAGAGACGGTAGATCAAATAGCCGCCCCAGAAGTCGGGAGCGAAAACGGAATGTTCCTTGCGTTGGTCAAGGTAATTTGCGGCGGCGACCGGAAAACGTTTTGCATCGAAGTGGGCGTTGATGAGCTGTTTGGTTCCCAACCGACCGCCGTGGAAGGTGATCCAGCAGGTGAGCGCAACGGCTGCGATCGGCCAGATGTGGCCGTGGAGGCTGCATTCGATGGACTGCATTCGCTGGAAGAAACCTTGAGACGACGGAGTGAGCGAACTGGATGTGAGCCGCCGCCTCGAGAATGTATCCAGCGCATTCGACAGTCGAGGTCCGCTCACCAGAATCAGCAGGAGCGAGGATACTGGGATATTGCGCGAGGCGTACAGGCCTGAGTACACCGCGAACAAGACGAGCAAGGCTTCCTTTACCTGGATTTCGTTTACTTGGGTCTCGTTCTTTTGCCGCGATTTGGATGCGAAGCCAACTAGCGTGAGCATCAACAAGACGGCAAAACATTTCTGCGCTACCCCATGGAAGTTCGGAGATTGAAACTCATCGATGTGATCCATCAGGAAGCGATTTGATAGATATTGGTAAACATGGAGGTGCAGTTTCCATCCGTAGGGATTGATCAGCGTTGCCAGGACGCTTGCCAGGCCGATGAGCGACAGACGGATCGCGTGCTTCCCTGCCCTGATCTTTTGAAGAGCGCGTTCAAAGCAACCGTCTCCCCTCTGGAAATAGCGCCAGACTCCGCTGAGCCAGTAAATCCCCAGGAGGGCGAAGCCCAGCAAGAATCCTCCGTGGATATTCACCCAGACGACCATCAGAGGCGGAAGAACCCATAACGACAACCCACGCAACGGCGGAACTCCAGGAGCGCCACCGCCTTGTATTTCGGATGATTCCAATATCCAAAACCAGACTACGGTGAGCAGCCAGCTCACAATGTGAGGGCGCGCAAGAAAGTGAATCATGGACGCCGATACCGCCAGCAGCACCAGGATCACGGCAAGGAGAAAGTTTGTACCTCGTCGCAGGAGCAAACGAAAAGCCCATGAGAAAGTCAGGGCGATGATCAAAGCGGCAAGGAAGACAACGGCGTTCAGGCCAGCCAGGTTATCCAACCAACCGACAATCCCATCGTAGAGCCACTCCCAGGCAAACCAGGGCTGGCCCGTCATGATGGAAGAAAAAGGATCGACATGCGGCACCGCGTGCGTCGCGAGAAGAAGTTGTCCGGTTCGAATGTGCCAACCGATTCCGGCATCACCGAGCAGGCGCACTGCGAGGGCGGTATAGGCCAGGAGTCCGAGCAGCGCAGTGAAAATCAGATCGCCTATTGAGGGAATGAACCATTGCATCCACGCCGGGCGAAGATTTTGCTTCGCAGAACTTATGGAGCCGATGGGCATCGCGCTGAATCTTATAGAGTGGCGACATGAACGGCAAGGCTACACACCGGGTAGTAATTGTGGGAGCGGGCTTCGGCGGGCTGAATGCGGCCACGGCGCTGGCACGCGCGGATGTGAAAATCACCGTCGTTGACCAGAAGAATTATCATACCTTCCAGCCTCTGCTTTATCAGGTAGCCACGGCGGGGCTGTCGCCGGGCGAAATTGCGTCGCCCATCCGATCGATTTTGCGTGGTCACAAAAATATTGAAGTGTTGATGGCCGAGGTTACCGGATTCGACCTTAACCGGCAGGTTGTGCTGACAGCGGAGGAGGAAGTCCCCTACGATTCCCTGATTGTGGCAGCCGGGGCCAGCCACGCCTATTTTGGCCACGATGAATGGGAAACCCTTGCCCCCGGACTCAAGACCATCGAGGATGCGATTGAGATCCGCCGCCGCGTCTTGCTGGCCTTTGAACTGGCCGAGCGTCAGGCCTCGGCGGGGGAATCGACGGATCCGCTGAATTTTGTCGTGGTCGGCGCCGGACCTACAGGAGTGGAACTTGCCGGAACCTTAGCCGAGATTTGCCGGCACGCGCTGGCGCAGGACTTTCGAGCGATCGATCCACGTCGTACACACATCCATCTCATTGAAGGTGGGCCGCATGTGCTTCCGGCTTATCCTGAGGATCTTTCGCGCAGCGCTTTGGAGCAACTACAACGGCTGGGGGTGGAAGTGCTCACTTCCGCGATGGTTACTCAGATCGAGCCGGGCGTTATTTCGATGGGTGCAACGCGGATGAATGCGGCGGTGATCTTGTGGGCGGCGGGCGTGGCAGCTTCCCCGCTGGGCAAGAAGTTGGGCGTGCCGGTAGACCGTGCGGGACGAGTGCTGGTGCAACCCGACCTCAGCATTCCAGGTCATCCGGAGGTCTTTGTCATCGGAGATCTTGCTGCGCTGAAAGACGCATCGGGCAAACTACTGCCGGGCGTGGCGCCTGTAGCCATCTTGGAAGGACGCTTTGTCGCCAAACTCATTCGCCGGAAAATCGAGAATGGCGAAAAGTTGGCGGATCCAACGCACCGCGCGCCTTTTCATTATTGGGACAAGGGTAGCCTGGCGACGATCGGGCGCGCGGCTGCAGTCGCCCAGTTTGGCAGGATTCACATTTCCGGTTTCATGGCGTGGCTGGCGTGGCTATTTGTCCACATTCTGTTTTTGATCGGATTCCGCAATCGAGTGCTGGTGTTTATCCAGTGGGCGTGGTCTTACTTCACATACGAACGTGGAGCGCGGCTGATCACTGGCGGCACGAATCTTCCGGGATGGACCGCTGCTCACGCCGAACACTCCACGAGCAGCACCATAGAGCAAGAAATATCCGCAGGAATTCGCGAATAAGAGTAACAATATTCCTTAAGGGCGAGAGGCGACTCATGAACAGCGCTTCCATTTCGCGGATTCTTCTCAGCTTTCTGATAGGTTTTTTTGTGTGCTCCGCGGCTTCTGGCGAAATCCTGAAGATCGTCGTCGACGATACCATTCAGCCGATCACGCAGGAATATATTTCACGCGCGATTGACGAGGCGGCGCGGCGCAACGATCAGGCTGTATTGATCGAGATCAATACGCCGGGAGGGCTGGTCGAATCGACTCGTCGGATCATTGAAAAAATTACCTCGTCGCAGGTTCCAATTATTGTGTACGTCGCCCCTGGCGGTAGCCGAGCGGGTTCCGCTGGTATTTTCATCCTCGAAGCGGCGGACGTTGCGGCCATGGCGCCGGGAACCAACGCTGGTGCGGCGCATCCCGTCCTCATCGGACCGTTCGCCCCCAAAGTGGACGACGAGATGAAGCGGAAGATTGAGAACGATACCGCGGCGCTGATGCGCTCAGTGGCCTCGAAGCGAGGACGCAATGTCGAGGTTGCGGAAAGCGCAGTGCTGGAATCCAAGTCATTCACCGAGCAGGAAGCGCTGTCGCAACATCTGATCGATTATGTTGCGTCGGGCGAGAACGATCTGTTCCGGCAAATGGATGGCAGGACTTTCAGGCGCTTCAGCGGACAGGAAGTGACGCTCAAGCTTTCGGGCCAGCCGATCACGCCCTTTGGCATGACGCTAAAGGAGCACATCCTCGGTTATTTGATGGATCCGAACATTTCATTCATCCTGCTGGCAATTGGCGCGCTCGCGCTTTATGCGGAATTCAATCATCCCGGCGCGGTGATTCCCGGAACGGTGGGCATCGTTTTCATTTTGATCGCCGCTTTTGCTTTAAATTTGCTCCCCACGCGCTTTGCCGCGTTGGTATTGATTCTGGGGGCATTCGCTCTTTTTGCAGCTGAAGCCAAATTTGCCAGCCACGGAGTGCTCACGATTGGGGGAATCACGTTGCTCACACTGGGAGGGCTGTTGCTGGTTGATTCGCCCATCCCGGAGATGCGCGTACATCTGCTCACGGCACTGGCGGTGAGTATTCCGCTGGGATTGATCACAGCGTTCCTGATGAGCCTTGCGCTAAAGGCTCGCCGGAATAAGATGGCTTCCGGGGCGCAGGGCTTGCTTGGCGAGACAGGAGTCGCGCAGACCGCGCTTTGCCCGCGGGGCAAGATCTTCGTCCACGGAGAACTCTGGGATGCGATCTCGTCGTCCGAAGTGGGGGTAGGCCAGTCAGTCGTCGTGCGCCAGCTGGATGGACTGTTGCTTCACGTAGAACCGGTGGGAGTTTCAGAAGCTGTTCCGGCTGTTCCCTAATCGGCTCGCGCACCAACCCAAGCAACCAGCAGGGTCCGAATTCCGCGCCCGGGCACGTCCATTGCGTTACAATCCGCCTGAGCGGCACTTGTTTTTTTCGGGCAGTGGAGGCGTTGCGATGGAAATTTCCTTTGGTTTTACGGCAGTCGTCATAATTATTTTGGTTCTCTACGTGCTGAGCTCAATAAAGATTCTGGCTGAGTACGAGCGAGCCGTAATCTTCCGTCTGGGGCGCCTTCTGACGACTGCTAAGGGTCCGGGCATAGCGCTGGTTTTTGTTCCTCTCGACCGCATGGTGCGGGTGTCGTTGCGCCAGGAGGCGCTCGAAGTTCCGCCGCAAGACATTATCACTCGCGACAACGTTACTCTTAAGGTGAACGCGGTTATTTTTCTGCGAGTGATCGATCCTAACAAAGCGGTTAATGAAGTTTCGAATTATGTCTATCAGACTTCGCAGTTTGCACAGACGACACTGCGGTCTGTTCTGGGCGAACAGGAACTCGACGAACTGCTGGCGCACCGCGAAAAAATCAACCTGAGGCTGCAAAGCATTCTGGATATGCACACCTCGCCCTGGGGCGTGAAAGTGACGAGCGTTGAGGTGAAGCAGGTGGATATGCCGGAATCGATGTTGCGTGCGATGGCCAAGCAGGCCGAGGCCGAGCGCGAAAAACGTTCGAAGATCATCCATGCGGAGGGCGAGTTCTCCGCCGCGCAGCGACTGGTCGACGCGGCGCATTTGCTGGCTACCGAACCGGTCAGCGTGCAACTGCGCTATTTGCAGACTTTGACGGAAATCGGGGTCGAGAAAAATACGACAGTCATCTTTCCGGTGCCGGTGGATTTCTTCTCTGGCCTGCAGAAGGTATTAGGCAAGGTTGGCGGCGACGAAGGGCCGATCGCCAAGTCCGCATAGTTCAAGGGTGCGTCAATTTTCGAGGGGAGTTATGGCTTCGACACAGGACACAGAAATCACGCTAGGCACCGCCAAACTACTGGGACTCTTTTTCGGTCTGGTAGTGATCTGCGCGGTTTTCTTCGCGCTCGGCTACACGCTGGGGCGCAAGTCCGACACTGGGCTGTCTGCGGCCACGACACTCGCGCCGCTGCCGTCGTCGAATGGTGTGAAGCCGGCAAGCACTGGAGCGGCGCCATCCACTCCGATGACATTCTATAAAGCAGTGGAGCAGCAGAACGCCAATCCGCAACTGACGCCGGCGGCTGCGGTTGCGACCAGCGCGGAACCGGCCACTGGTCAGGCGGCGGGAACGCAATCAGGTTCACCTTCTACCGAGGCCCCTTCATCAGGCACGCCGGCGTCAAGTTCGCCGGCACAGAGTACGCAAGGGGCTAACCTTCCGGATCCCATGGCTCCTGTTCCGGGTACCGGTTACTTCGTGCAGGTTGCAGCGGTAAGCAAACAGGACGACGCCGAGGCCTTAGTGGACGCGCTGAAGAAAAAGCAGTATCCCGCCTTCGTGGCGAGCGGCACCTCGACCGACAAGTTGTTTCGAGTACAGGTTGGCCCATTCGGCGATATCAAAGAGGCCGAAGCCACGCGGTCCCGTTTGATCAACGACGGATACAATCCGATCCTCAAGAAATAAGTTCCTTATGAAGCGTGACCGTATGTTGAACCGCCGCGTGGTTTTCAAGCTGCACGGCATGGACCCCCTTGACGCTACGATTCTCAAACAGGACGAAACCGGCTATTGGATTCGCGGCGGTACGCTGGCGGGCCGGCTGGACGAATCCAATTGCGCTCTTCCGGAAAGCGATGTGCGCTACCTTGAGTTCAGCCGGATCGAGTGGCTGCGGGCTGCGCGGCAGCGTAGCGGATGATTTCTTCGCCGCCCACGCTGTATATTGACAGCCGTCAATTTAGGAGATATTTCTAACCGTTCATGACCAGTTCCGCAGTCTCTCTCGACCAAATGCTCCAAGCCATTGCTGATCCGACGCGACGGCGCATTCTCGGAGCTCTCAAACAGCGGGGAGCAAACCCGAACGACAAACATTCTGGACTGTGCGCTGGCGATATCGAAGAGCGGGTCAGTCTCTCGCAGCCCACAATCTCGCATCACATGGCGATACTGACGAAGGCGGGTTTGGTCGATGCGGTGAAGCAGGGCCAATGGCGCTGGTACCGCCGCAATGAAAAGGCTCTTCGCCGTCTGGTGAAGGGCCTGCGAGCGCAGCTGTAATTGGGATGCAGGCCTAGCTTGCGGAAGCAGCGGCGGCGTGGGCTTTCTGCAGCAGCCGCCGGGCTTGCGAGATCAGGTCAACCACTTCGAAAGGCTTCACCAAATAAGGCACGTTGTTTTTCTGCAGGAAGCTTCGGTCTTCGCTCTGCTCAACGCTGTGTGAAAAAGTGAAGAGCAAGTGGCTTTCCATGCCCGGGCAATTCTTGGCAAGCCAGGTGTAGGCCTCTTTTGCATTCCAGTCGGAGGGCATTCTGCCGCTCATGATTACCGCGTCGAAAGGCTCGGAGAGCAAGCGAGTTTTGACGTCCTCACTCTTGGTGGCCGTGACCACATTGGCGCCAGCGCCGATGAGCACATCGCGCTCGAACTCCAGCACTGCCTCTTCTTCTTCGACCAGCAGAACGCGGCCCTGAATAGCGCCTTCGCGCTTGGGGGGAGCCACCGGCGCCGCTTCCAGAATACTTCCGGCCAGCACAGCCACGGGCAGGCGCACCTCGATCACCGCGCCGCCCTCGGGCGCATTGTGGGCGGTAATGTCGCCGCCGTGCTCCTTCACAATTCCGTAACAGATGCTAAGGCCGAGGCCGGTTCCCTTGCCAACATTCTTGGTGGTGTAGAAGGGATCAAAAATCCTTTTGGGATCCTTGATACCGGGGCCGTCATCGGCGAACTGCGCAGCCACGAAGCCGCCGTCGCAGGAAACACGAATCTTCAGCTTGCCGGACCGTCCAGTTTCCAGAACCGCATCTACGGCGTTGTTGATGATATTCAGGAAAACCTGCTCAATCTGATGAGGATCGGCTACCACCATCGCGGGCTGCTCCCCAAGATCTTTCTCCACGGCGATGTGGTTGACCTTGAGGTCGTAGTCGCGAAGAGCGAGCGTCTCTTCCAATACTCTGCGGACGTCTACCTCGGAGCGTTCCGGCTTTCTTTGCCGGGCGAAAGAAAGCAGGTTCTGGACGACACGGTGAGTACGCTGAGCTTGCTTGAACATCTTGCCTACATAATCTTGTGCCCGGTCGTTCAAGCCTTCGCTCTCGAGCAGTTGCGCATAGCCCAGAATCGCGGTCAGCGGATTGTTCAACTCGTGCGCGACGCCGGCGATTAGCTGGCCTACGGCCGACATTTTCTCGCTCTGCAAGAGCTGTTCCTGAGTTCGCCGCAGGTCTTCGTAGGCCTTGCAAGTCTCTTCGTAGAGGCGGACTTTCTCGATGGTTGTGGCCAACTGGCGGCTGATCGCCACCAGCAGGTTTTCTTCTCCAGTGGAATATTCGTACTCGACGTGGCCGCGAAGTCCCATCATACCGATAGGGCTGTCTTTGCCCCAGAACAGCACCCAGTTCCAGGCTCCGTCACTATTGGATCGGATGAATTCTGCCACCGCACCGGTAAGGTGCGGGAGGTATTCCGCGGTGATTACTTCGGCGCGCGAGCGCATGACGAGATCGCCAAAGCCATCCGCAAAGCTGATTTCCGCGGGGCGTGACTTGTCGCGGCTGCGTGGTCCCCATGCCGCGCGACGGCGGTAGGTGGGAGCATCGGAATCCGAAAGGTAGACGGCTCCGCTCTCAGCGCCAAACAACGAAACTACCTGGCGCAGCGTCAAGTTGAGGATCTCATCCAGATCAAAAGACTGGGTGGCTACAACCGCCATGGCATTGAGTGCATTCAGTTCGCGATTGCGACGCCGCATCTCGTCTTCGGCCCGCCGTTTTTCGGTTACATCGAGAACGAAGCCCTGATAGCGTTCGATCTTTCCGGTAGTGTCGCGGGTGGCGAAGCTGCTTTCGGCCGCAAGCAGCAAAGTTCCGTTTTTCCGGCGCATGGTCACATCAAAATTGCGCACATAATCGTGAAGCTCGATCTCTTTGTGAAAAGCATCCCGCTGACCGGCATCCACACGAACATCTTCGTCCAGGTTCAAGGGAAGGAGTTCTTCCCGCCGCTCGTAGCCCAGCATGCGGACGAAGGCATCATTGCAATCAAGGAGACGACCGCCGGGTGTGGCAACGTAGACTCCTTCTTGCACTTGATCGAACAGCAGTCGATATTTTTCTTCGGCGGAGTGCCGTTCTGTAATGTCGCGGACGATGTGGATGGTGCCTTTCTGCTTGCTGCCCTGCTCGCTGTAGGACGAGGTGGAGACCAGAGAGAAGCCGCCAAAGCAGGGGTCTGCGCCTTCGGTGACTTCCTCGTCGCCGCGGGCGCAGTAGGGGCAGCCGGTCCACTCGCCCAAGGTGTGCGGCAATACCGATTCGCAAGTGCTGCCAATCACATCGGCGGACGATTGTTGCAACTGTTCGAGCAGAATCTGATTGGCCTTGATGATGCGGAATCCCGCGTCGTGCGCCAGGATGATATCGTGCACCGAATCAAATGTGTTTCTCCACTGCCGCTGCGAGCGCAGCACCTGCTCCAGCAAACGGAAGTTCTCAATTGCGATTCCCAGCTGCCGTCCACAGGTTTCCAGGAACTCGCTCTCCTCGGCAGTCAGTTTTCGATCCGCCGCGGTACCCAGAAAAAGCAGCCCGATGGGGGCCTTCTTGCCGAGCACCGGTACCATCAGCAAATAGTGAATTTTCTCCGACTTGAGTAACTCCTGATCTTCCGGAGTGGCTTCTTCTTTTCGAGCGGTCAGGGGTTGGCCCTGCTGCAGCATCTGCGAGACAGTGTCGGACAGGTCCGCAATCCCCACTTCGCGCAGAAAGTCCTGTGAAACCCCGACGGCATGGGTGGCCACCAGGTGT
>Ga0210389_10000230_pt1 | contig 57768 bp, 53 predicted proteins | sample IncBWH28OmetaG_FD_160127 | JGI IMG/M metagenome (GOLD analysis project Ga0210389, IMG submission 160127) | Forest soil microbial communities from Barre Woods Harvard Forest LTER site, Petersham, Massachusetts, United States - Inc-BW-H-28-O ... | reverse complement strand
TGGAACGCTCATGCCAAGTACAGCTGCTCGCCATGGCGGCGGGAACGCCAAAACTGATACCGCACGACGTGGCCATTCAGACGCGCGAGCTCATTGGGACTCCAATGGCCGGATGGTTCCAGGCACAGCCATTGTTCGATCAAATCCTGGGCAGCGACCCAGACCTCGTCCAGTAGGCCCAAGCGCGCGGATCCTCTGAGTGAATACAACGCTGGATTCCTGGATTTCAGGTGGCGCAAGACGCCGCATAAGCGGCTCGTTGCACGAGTTGTTCGTGCGCCAAGACGGCCCCGTCGACGGCAAGCCAGTAACCCTTTTCCATGGCTTTCCGACGTCATCGTTCGACTGGACAGGCGTGATGCCGGCACTCACGGGTTCCGGTTATCGCGTGACGACCCTTGACTTTCTTGGCTACGGCAGCAGCGACAAGCCATATCCGTATACCTACTCTCTTATGGAGCAGGCGAATCTTGTGCAGGCCGTCTGGGGCGACCTCGGGATCGGCCGCACGGCGCTAATCGCACATGACTACGGCGTTTCGGTAGCTCAGGAACTCTTGTGTCGCGATCCGCGCCGGATTGAGTCGATGGCCTGGCTCAATGGGGGTATCTTCCCGGATCTGCATCGACCTACTGACGGTCAACGATTCCTCAGCGAACTCAGTGCAGACCTCGCTGAGGGATTCCTTACCGAAACTGCCTATCGTGCAGCGCTTTCCGTCGTCTCGGGCAGAGCGCTCCCGGAGCATACGGTCAGCGAGAGGTGGGTCGATTTCAGTAGGTCGCGCGGGGTGCGGGTGGCTCCCGCACTGCTTGGCTATATGGCCGAACGCCGCGAGCATGCCACCCGGTGGTCACACGTTATCGAAACCTATTTGGGTCCGCAGACTTTCATCTGGGGCCCCGCCGATCCAGTCAGTGGATCCCATGTCCTTCCTCGTATTCGGGACAAGGTCCCGTTCGCCAGCATCGATGTGCTGGACAACCCGCCGCCGGTCGGACACTTTCCTCAAGTCGAGGCGCCCGAGCTTGTTGGACCTCTGCTCGTCAAGCACCTTCAGGCAGCTGGCTAGGTGTGATGGGTTACGCCTCTCAGCATATGCCGAACTAAACAACGCGATTCGTCCCTACACCAGCGTGAACACTGCCAAACCCCCCAGGAAAATTCGTCGATGCCCGTTTCGGTCGCCGAGCGGATCGGCTGGGTTCAGGAAACGCGCGAAGACAACGGTGTAGCCGTTGAGAATCAACGACATTGCACCGAGATCAGCACCGGCTCATCGCGGATTCTTCTCGCCCGCTTCGACAGCAACGGTGAGCCTGTTCTCGGAGGGTGCTACTGGGCACGTCGCGTAGTCGGTGAACGCGCACGGCAGGTTCGACGCTCGGTTGAAGTCGAGCGTCACGGTCCCGTCGGCGCCCGGCGCGTCGATCGAAAGTGACCTACCGCCAGGGTATGTCGTCACGCCGCTCGTGGCGTCGCGGAACATCACGCGCAAACTGGCTGAGGAGCCGCCGAAGGCGACCAACTGCGCTGCGGCGCCGGCCAGTTCGAAGGCGATCACGCCAACGGCGTTGTGGTGGTGCTCGAGACCCTCAACAACGGCGCCCGTCGTGACGATCCTCGGCTCTGAATACGCCGTGAATGTGCCGACGACACGCCACCGCTCGCTCGGGGCATAGGCGGGAATACCGTTGTACGCCTTCAGGTGTGGAGACTTCGGATCATGCACGCGCAACGCAACCGCGCCGGTTCGGCGAATCACCTCGATGCGGCGATCACCCGCCTCGACAAGCAACCCTGGTGCGCCCTCGGCCGGTTCGAGCCGTTCTGTTCCGTCGATCGCCTGGACGTACGCCGCATCGGCGTCAGCTCGCCAGCGCCCCGGAAGGTCGGCGACAGTGTCGAATTCGTCGGTAAGCCAGTACAAGCCGGTGAGGCTCACCCAGCCGAGTGGGTCATCGTAATAGCGTTCGCGTTCACGGTGCCACTCGTTCCACGCCGCCTCGAACGTCGTCACTGCGGTGTCTGCGGTGTTGGTCATGATCCTGACTTACCTTCCTGCTTTTGCCGAATGCACCGGCGGGTTAACCTGTTGCGCGGGGCCGATGTTAGTCATGCTCGTGCCGGGAGGCGGCGCTCGATAATCGTCAGCGCACGCTCGGCCCATCGAACGTTCTCTTGTTCGAACGCTATTCCGCGCAGCAAGGTCAGATATGGGCCCACTCGTTCGGTCTGGGCCAGGTATTCCTCTTCGCTGTGACCGTCGAGCAGACGCGTCCGAAACCGTTCGTAGCGTTGCAATTTGGCGGTCGCCCAGCGCAGTCGTTCGACGATGAAGTCGCGGACGGCCAGGGCGTTACCGGCATCGGCGGCCGAGACCTTGACCATCAGTTCATCGCGGATCACACAGGGCCTTGGCGCCTTGGCGGTGAACTGGTGGATCGCTTCGTGGCCGGCCTCGGTCAATGAGTACATGCGCTTGTTGGGTCGCCGTTCTTGTTCAACCACGCGCGCCTGGATGAGGCCCTGTTCGGCGAGCCGGTCCAGTTCGCGATAGAGCTGCTGCGGGGTGGCCATCCAGAAGTTAGCCACCGAGGCGTCGAAGCTTTTGGCCAGGTCGTAGCCGGAAGACTCCGCCTCGAGGAGTGCGGCCAACACCGCGTCACGCAGCGACATCGGTCGATGGTACAACGATGTGAGTATTCAACAAAGTGATTAATCACCTATAGACATTCGCGGCGTCGCCCTCTACCGTCAATCACACCTACTCAACAAATTGACTATGCGAGGTTCCCTGTGTCTTCTAAGCATCCCTTCCGAAAGGCAGTTGAGGAGCGCGATCAGGCGGCTATCCAGGCGATGCTGGCCGATGACGTGGTGTTCACCAGTCCGGTGGCCTTCAAGCCTTATGTCGGCAAACCGATCACCGCGGCGATCCTGCGCGGCGTGCTGCGCATCTTCGAGGATTTCCGCTACGTCCGGGAAATCGCCGACGCCAACGGCCGCGACCACGCACTCGTCTTCGAAACGACCGTGGCGGGAAAGAAGGTCAACGGTTGCGACTTCCTGCATCTCAACGACGACGGTCTGATCGACGAGTTCATGGTGATGGTGCGACCGCTGTCGGGCGCGACGGCGCTGTCCGATGCGATGGGCGCCCAGTTCGACCGGATTCAGCAAGAGGCTCTCGAGCTGGCCAATCAGTTCGCCACTGCGTAGGGGTACGGGACATGCGGATCGGATTGGGCATCAATTACGCGGGCGGGTTCAAGGACGTGGCCGCCGAAGTGGCCGACCTCGAGCGTGCGGGGTTGGATATTGTCTTTGTGCCCGAAGCGTATTCGTTCGACGCCGTCAGTGCACTGGGCTACCTGGCAGCCAGCACCGAACGGGTTCAATTGGCCTCGGGCATTCTGCAGCTCTACACCCGCACGCCCACACTGACGGCGATGACCGCGGCCGGGCTCGACTACGTCTCCGACGGACGGTTCACCCTCGGCCTGGGCGCTTCGGGCCCACAGGTGATCGAGGGCTTCCACGGCGTGCCCTACGATGCGCCCATTGCCCGCACCCGCGAAATCATCGAAATCTGCCGTCAGGTATGGCGTCGCGAGCCGGTGGAATACCAGGGCGAGCACTACACGATCCCGCTGCCCGCCGACCGGGGCACCGGCCTTGGCAAGCCGCTCAAACTTATCAATCAACCTGTCCGGGAGCGCATTCCGATACTGGTGGCCGCGCTGGGGCCCAAGAATGTCGAGCTGGCCGCCGAGATGACCGAGGGTTGGCAGCCGATCTTCTATCTGCCCGAGAAGGCACAGGATGTGTGGGGAAAGGCTCTGGCCGCCGGCCGGGCCAAGCGGGACCCTGCGTTGGGCGAGCTTGACGTGTATGCCGGACCGGTACTCGCCATTGGCGAAAACGTCGAGCCACTGCGGGAATTCGTCAAACCGCATCTGGCGCTCTACATCGGCGGGATGGGCGCCAAGGGCAAGAACTTCTACCACGCGCTGACCACCAAGTATGGTTACGGCCCTCAGGCCGACCGGATCCAGGAGCTTTACCTGGCCGGCGACAAGGACGGCGCGGCCAAGGTTGTGCCCGACGAACTCGTGCGAGACGTCAACCTGATCGGTTCACGCGAGTTCGTCAAGGAACGTGTGGCGGCGTTCCGCGAAGCGGGGGTAACCACCTTGAACGTGGCACCGATCGCGGCCACGTCAGCCGAGCGGATCAAGCTCGTCGAGACGCTACGCGAACTGATTTAACCGCCAATCGTAGCGAGAACCCCCACGCGCCCGGCGTGGGCTTCGCGCCGAAGCACGGCGGTGGCCAGTTCGAACTTCACCCCGGGGATCGTTTCGTTGACGAGCGGATTACCGGTCCACCAAGTGATGCGGCACACCCGGCGCATGATCCGCCAGCCGCCGGGGGTGCGCAAAAGGGCGTCGTCATACCAGCCGGTGCCGTCCCAGAGGGGGTTGCCGTCGGCGGCCTTGCGCAGCAGGCGCCAGCCGCCGTTGCAGAAGCTGTGCGCCCGGTCCCCGTCGACGTGGACCAGGTGGGTGGACATGGTGTGCCGGGTGGAATCGACGGGAGCGTGGAAACGCCGCGAAATCACCCTTGAACTGTTCGCGGTCCATCCACCAGTTGCGTGATCGCCACGACGTCGCTGTCGGTGTCGGTGTCGGTGTCGTCCTCCCAGGGGTGCGATAATCGATATCAGCAAATTTAAGGCGAATATTGACCTACGTCACGGCTGTCCGTCGTGTCGCGGCGTGCCATGACTTCGCTTGTCATAGAGTCCTTTCCAGTGCGAATAACCCATAGGAAGCAACTCCAAATGGACCTCGAGCGCATCACCCACCCGTTGAGACTGGCCAGGGGATCCCACCAGCCGGAATCGGGCAAAGGGTGCGCCATGAACGCGGTTTCATACATCAACGGCGACGCGCAGATCACCGACTTTCCGGCGACTTCGGCGCGCCCGCTGGCCTCCTTCGTGCAGGTCTGCAACGACCTGCTGGCCCGGCCGGACGGCTATTTGTCGCCAGAAGACAGCCTTGTGGTACTCGACTTGGGTTGGCTCACGGTAGGCACCGCCGACGTTGCCGACACCGTCATTCACACATGGGTGACCAAACTGCTCATCAGCCCACCGTGGGGCGTTGTTCGATACGCTGACAACGCTGCGGCCGAAGCGATCTCCGACATCGCCGAATTGCATCGCAAGCTCGTCCCTGGCGAGATGCCATCGATCACCGCGTGGGACAGCGCCGCCCGCGCCGCGCGCGCGGTCAGTACGACGCCAGTGACCGCCGAGCGGTATGCCGTCCGGGCCGCATACCAATCGACCTCCCTTGTTGAGACCGACGACTGGGACACGCTCGATGCCGTGACCGGCAACGCACTGAAAGCCCATAGATTGGCAAACGGAGACGCCGGAGCCGCCCGGATCCTGGACGTCACTCGTCACGCTATCCGCTCATGGCGCCGTCTGGCCGGGCTAAGCGTTGTCGGCAACGTCCCGCCATCGGTCGCCGGTGCCGTGGGGCGCAAAGGGGCAGCGGCATAGCCGACACCGTGACGTGAGACCGTGCGGCATCATTGGTGCCGTGGTGGAGCCGCAGATGAGGCAGCCGTGACGGTCGTCGCCGGTATCGATTCGTCGACTCAGTCGTGCAAGGTTTTTATCTGCGACGCAGATACGGGTGAGGTCATCCGGGAGGGCCGCGCGCCGCATCCCGACGGCACCGAAATAGACCCGGCCGCTTGGGAATCCGCGGCGAGTAGCGCTATTGCGGCCGCGGGTGGGCTCGATGATGTGGCGGCAATGTCGGTCGCGGCCCAGCAGCACGGCATGGTGTGCCTCGACGGCGACGGCCGGGTGGCGCGGCCGGCGCTGCTGTGGAATGACACTCGCTCGGCCGATGCAGCGGCGGCACTGGTCGCCGAGCTGGGAGGGCCGCGAGCCTGGGCGAACGCGGTCGGCCTGGTGCCGCTGGCAGCGATCACCGTGTCCAAGCTGCGATGGCTGGCTGAGTCCGAACCAGATAACGCCGACCGCACGGCGGCGGTGTGTCTGCCCCACGATTGGCTCACCTGGCGGCTGCGTGGCCACCTCGAGCTGACCGAACTGACCACTGATCGAAGCGACGCAAGTGGGACGGGCTATTACGACGCGGTGAGCAACGCCTATCGCGGCGATCTGCTCGAGTTGGCGATGCGGGGCCGACGTCCACTGTTGCCTACGGTGCTGGGGCCAGCAGAGGCCACCACGTCGAGCGGGCGGACGGTGTTCGGGCCGGGTCTGGGCGACAACGCTGCGGCCGCGCTCGGCTTGTGCGCCAATGAGGGCGACGTCATCGTCTCGGTCGGAACGTCGGGGGTGGTGTCGACGGTCACGAGCGCGCCGACCCACGACGACGGCGGGTTCGTCGCCGGATTCGCCGACGGCACGGGGCGATACCTGCCGCTGGTATGCACCCTCAACGCTGCCAGGGTGCTCGACGCGGCGGCGCAGCTGTTGAGGGTGAATCACGACGAGCTGTCCCGGCTGGCCCTATCGGCCCCGGCGGGCAGCGAAGGCCTGGTGCTGGTGCCCTACCTGGAAGGCGAACGCACGCCCAACCGTCCCTACGCATCCGGTGCTGTGCACGGGTTGCGGGTGTCGAATTCGACGGCCGCCAACCTCGCACGTGCGGCGGTCGAAGGCCTGCTTTGCGCCCTCGCTGACGGCATCGAGCACCTGACCGCACTCGGAGTGGTTGCCCGCAGAGTCCTTCTCATCGGCGGCGGTGCCCGGTCGCGGGCCCTGCGCGAGACGGCGCCGACGGTCTTTGGTATGCCGGTGCTGGTGCCCAGCCCGGCGGAATACGTGGCGCTCGGAGCGGCGCGGCAGGCCGCCTGGGTGCTCAGCGGCGGGCCGCGGCCGCCGCAGTGGAAGGCACCTCCGGCCGACGAGTACCGCGGGCCAACGTGCCCCGCGGTGCGTGAGCGTTACGCACAGGTCCGTGATCTCACCGAGGGAGCAGGTGTCGCGGGGCGCGATGATGCGCGGCTGCCGTCCACGGAGTTTGAATCATGATCAAAGCAAACCTGGTGGCGGGCTTCTGCGCTTCCTAGGCTGCGCGGGTGATGTCGACCAATCCGGCGCGTGTTGCGCTGCGTTGCGTGGACCGGACGTTTGGAACGCATACCGTCCTGCACGAGGTCGACATCGAGATCGAGCCCGGCGAGGTGGTCGCGCTGCTCGGGTCGTCGGGCAGCGGCAAATCGACGCTGCTGCGGCTCATCGCCGGTCTCGACCGTCCTACCGACGGGCGGATCGAGATCGACGGCGAACCCGTCCGCGGCGTCGACCCGCGCTGTGCCATGGTCTTCCAGGAACCTCGTCTGCTGCCGTGGCGATCCCTGGCGGCCAATGTTGCGTTCGGGCTGCCAGCTGGCACCGAGCGGGCGAAGGGCTCTGTCGCAGTGCGGCATTGGCTGGATGTCGTCGAGTTGGGCGAATTCGGGAATCACCGCCCGCGGCAAGTGTCCGGCGGTATGGCGCAACGCGCAGGCCTGGCGCGGGCTCTCGCACGGCGCCCCGGCGTCCTACTGCTCGACGAGCCGCTGGCATCCCTGGACGCACTGACCCGATTACGGATGCAAGACCTGCTCGACGCGGTGCAGCAAGAGGCCGGCACCACCACGGTGTTAGTGACGCACGACGTGGAGGAGGCGGTGATTCTCGCCGACCGCGTTCTGGTCCTGCGCGCCGATGCGACCGGCGCCGCCGGTATCGCCGCGACGTACGACGTCACCATTCCCAAGCCACGGGACCGCGGTGACCCGCGCATCACCGTGCTGCGTGATCGACTGCTGGACGAACTCGGTGTGCCCCGGCGCGCCAGTGCCATTGAGGAGGAGGCCACAGCGTGGTGAAAGGTCGATACCTGACTGCAATTCTGGCCGTGATCGCCGCGATCGCGGCCTGCGGTTCGAACCCCGGCAAGACGGCGGCGAAGGACATCCGCCTGGATTACGCGTATTACAACCCGCTGAGTCTGGTGGTGCGCGATCAACACCTACTAGAGAGCCGGGGTTACAACGTCACGTGGGTGCTCTCGGCGGGCAGCAACAAGGCCAACGAGGCCCTGCGCTCCAATGCACTGCACTTCGGGTCGACCGCCGGTTCGGCCGCGTTGGTCGCGCGGGCCAACGGCACCCCGATCAAGATCATCGACGTTTATAGCAAGCCGGAGTGGACGGCTCTGGTTGTCGGCAAGAACTCGCCCGTCAACTCGGTTGCCGACCTGAGGGGCAAGAAGATCGCGGTCACCAAGGGCACCGATCCCTACTTCTTCCTTTTGCAATCGCTTGCGACAGCGGGACTTTCACCCGGCGATGTCGAAATCGTCAACTTGCAGCACGCCGACGGCAAGACCGCGCTGGAGCGCGGCGACGTCGATGCCTGGTCCGGATTGGATCCCTTCATGGCGCAGACGGTCCAGCAGCAAGGTTCGCGCTTGCTGTACCGCAACCCGGATTTCAATTCCTACGGCGTGTTGAATGTCCGCGAGGACTTCAGCTCCGCACATCCCGACGCCGTCCAGTCCGTGGTCAACAGCTATGAGGAGGCCCGGAAATGGGCGAAAGCGCATCCGGACGAATTGGCGGCGCTGCTCGCCTCGCAGGCGAAGGTGACACCGAGCGTGGCCCAAGAGGAACTGCAGCGAACGACATTGGACATCGACCCCGCGCCGGGCGATCCACAGCGCGCCGTACTGACCAAGATCGTCCCAATCGCGGTGGCCGACGCCGATATCAAATCCGACGAAGCCGGCCGCGGCGCACTGAGCACGATTATCGAGCCCACTTACGCTCAGCAAGCTCATTAAGGTTTCGCCTTGCGCAGCTGGCCGGACTGCTTGTCCCGCTACTGCTGCTGGTCATCTGGCAGATTGTCGCAGCGGCCGGGGTTTTCTCCGCCAGCCAATTGCCGCCTCCCGGCGATGTGGTGGCCGCGTTGGGCGGATTGCTTCGGCGTGGCGAACTGTGGACCCACCTGCAAGCAAGCATTACGCGGGTTCTGCTCGGCTACCTGGCCGGTGCAGCCGCCGCGCTCACGCTTGGTTCACTGATCGGGTTATCGGCGATCGCGCGCCGGCTGCTGGCGCCGACAGTCGCGGCATTTCGCACGGTGCCGTCTTTGGCGTGGGTGCCGTTGTTGCTCTTGTGGTTTGGAATCGATGAAACACCGAAGGTATTGCTCGTCGCCATCGGTGCCTTCTTCCCTATCTATACGACAACGGCATCGGCACTCTCACACGTCGACGCACAGCTTTTGGAGGTGGGACGGGCCTACGGTCGACACGGCGTCTCGTTGTTGACCGCGGTGATGCTGCCCGCTGCGGCTCCAGAGCTGGTGAACGGGCTCAGATTGGGCCTGGCAAATGCGTGGCTGTTTCTGGTCGCAGCGGAGCTCATTGCTTCTTCGAAAGGTCTTGGATTCCTCCTGATCGATAGCCAGAACACCGGCCGCACCGATGTGATGCTGCTGGCGATCGTTCTGCTCGCCGCATTGGGCAAGCTCAGCGACTCTGCCCTCGGCGCTCTCGAGCACAGGATGGTGCGCCGGCGCGGCTAGTACGCAACTTGCACGCCTGGCCGGCGGCAACCTAGCGTCGACCCAGATGTCTCCTAGATTTTTCTGGTTCTTGCCTACCACGGGTGACAGCCGCTCGATCGTCGGCGGGTCGCACGCATCGTCGAACCGCGCGATTCCGAAGGGATATCGTCCACCTAGCCGCCGCTATTTGGCCGAGGTGGCGCGCGCCGCCGACCGGCTGGGCTTTGAGGGCGTGCTGACCCCGACGGGAACCTGGTGCGAGGACGCGTGGCTGACCTCGGCCGCGTTGTTAGCCGAGACCGAGAAGCTGAAGTTCCTGGTCGCATTCCGTCCCGGACTGGTCCCGCCTACCTTGGCGGCACAGCAGACCGCGACGTTGCAACGGTTCTCCGAAGGCAGGGTGTTGCTCAACGTCGTCAGCGGTGGCGACGACGCTGAGCAACGTCGCTTCGGCGACTTTCTCAGCCATGATGAGCGCTACGCTCGCACCGCAGAGTTCCTGCAGATCGTGACCTCGGTGTGGACCCAGGATTCGGTGGATTTCACCGGCAAGTACTACACCGTCAACGATGCCCGGGTGTCGGCACCGCCGGATCCGTTGCCGGATATCTACTTTGGCGGTTCTTCAGCGGCCGCGTTGCCGATCGCGGCCGAGTTCGCAGACGTCTATCTCACCTGGGGTGAGCCGCCGGAGGCGGCAGCCAACAAGATCGACAAGGTGCGGGCGGAGGCCGCCGCCCGTGGCAGGACAGCGCGGTTCGGCATTCGACTGCATACCATCAGCCGTGACACCTCGGATGCGGCATGGGCTGTCGCTAACGAGATGCTTGCCGAGCTCACCGAGGAGCAGATCGCCAAAGCTACGGCGCTGCTTGCCAGTTCGGAATCCGAGGGGCAACGGAGGATGACCGCGCTGCACGGCGGGCGGGTCGACAAGCTAGAGATCTATCGCAATCTGTGGGCCGGAGTGGGTCTGGTCCGCGGGGGTGCCGGCACCGCGCTGGTCGGCAGCCACCGGGAAGTCGCCAGTCTGATCGGCGAATACCATTCGCTTGGCTTCGACGAGTTCATCCTGTCGGGCTACCCGCACCTGGAAGAGGCGTACTGGTTCGCCGAAGGCGTGCTGCCATTGCTGGCCAAGGGGGGGTTGCAATCCCCATGATTTCAGCAGCGCCGCCGCGTATGGGGTGGTGGGAACGTGTACTTGGTGATTGTGCGGCGGCGGCTCTGGAATTGACCAGCGATTCCCCTGGTTACTGGTAGCTGGGGACATTTGTCGTTGCCGCGGGTGGTCCCATAGTCGTATCAGTAGGAAGGCAGGCCCTTTATGCCTGAATCGTCGAATTCCATGCATCTGGCCGTGGCCTTGGATGGTGCTGGGTGGCACCCGGCCGCGTGGCGCGAACCCGACGCCCGTCCGGCGGAGTTGTTCGATGCCGGCTACTGGGCCGATTTGGTCGCTGAAGCCGAACGCGCATCGCTGGACTTCGTCACGATCGAGGATTCGCTGACCTTGCAGTCCGACGATCCGTCTGCGCGCGACGACCGAATCGATCGTGTGCGCGGCCGGTTGGACGCGGTGCTCATCGCGGCCCGGGTCGCACCGCGCACCCGGCGAATTGGCCTCGTACCGACAGCCACCGTCACCCACACCGAGCCATTCCACATATCGAAGTCGATTGCCACGCTTGACTACGTCAGCACCGGCCGGGCGGGGGTCAGGGTTCAGATCGCTGCGCGTCCGGATACGGCAGCGCACTTTGGACGTCGCGAACTGCCGCTGATCGACGAGTTATTCGCCGAGACCGCGGATTACGTTGAGGTGCTGCGCCGTTTGTGGGACAGCTGGGAGGACAACGCTGAGATCCGCGATGTCGCCACCGGGAGGTTCATCGACCGGGAAAAGCTGCACTACATCGACTTCGAGGGCCGCTGGTTCTCCGTCAAAGGACCCTCGATTACGCCTCGCCCACCACAGGGCCAGCCGATTGTCGCCGCCCTGGGCCACGGCGGCAGGTCCTACGACTTGATCGCCGGCAGCGCCGACGTCGGATTCGTTACGCCACACGACGCTGCGCAGGCAGCCGAAATTGTCGGCGAGATCAGGGCGCTGCAGTGGGGCGCCGGTCGAAGCCGGAGAACCTTACACCTTTTCGGTGACGCGGTCGTGTTCCTCGATGACACCCCGCAAGCAGCACAGACGCGACGACGCCGACTTGATGATCTCGCCGGACTCGAATATCGCAGCGACGCAGACATTTTCGTCGGCACGCCCGCGCAGCTGGCTGACGTGCTGCAGGAGTGGCACGAGGCTGGGTTGTCGGGGTTTCGGCTGCGGCCCGCCGCGCTTCCACACGACCTGGCTCAGATCACCGAGGGCCTGGTGCCCGAGTTACGCCGCCGAGGGCTTTTCCGTACCGGCTATGAGGCCGACACGCTTCGCGGGTCGCTCGGATTGGCCCGTCCCGCCAACCGGTATCAGGTCGCCTGACTTACCCGAAACCGAGGAATTTTCAGATGAGCAAGCCGATCAAGCAGATTCACCTCGCCGCCCACTTTCCGGGTGTCAACAACACCACCGTGTGGAGCGACCCAGCCGCCGGCAGTCACATCGAGTTCAGCTCGTTTGCGCAATTTGCGCAGACGGCCGAGCGGGGCAAGTTCGATTTCCTGTTCCTCGCCGAAGGACTGCGGCTTCGCGAGCAGAACGGCCAGATCTACGACCTCGACGTGGTCGGCCGTCCCGATACCTTTACCGTCCTTGCCGCACTCGCGGCGGTCACCGATCGACTCGGGCTGACCGGCACGATCAACTCGACCTTCAACGAGCCTTACGAGGTGGCTCGGCAGTTCGCCTCTTTGGACCATCTCTCCGGTGGCCGTGCCGCCTGGAATGTCGTGACGTCCTGGGATGCGTTCACCGGAGAGAACTTTCGCCGCGGCGGATTCCTGGCAGAGGACCAGCGCTACGAGCGGGCGAAGACATTCCTGCAGACGGCCCAGGAGATCTTCGACTCGTGGCGTGGCGATGAGATCGTGGCGGATAAGCCAACCGGCGTCTTCCTATCCGACGCGAACGCCGGCGCGTTTGCGCATAAGGATGCGCATTTCGACATCCACGGCCGGTTCAACGTTCCAAGAAGTCCCCAGGGTCGGCCGGTGATCTTCCAGGCTGGTGACTCAGATGAAGGGCGCGACTTCGCCGCCGCTGCTGCGGACGCGATCTTCTCCAGACACAGCACCTTGGGGGCCGGGCAAGCGTTTTACGAAGACGTCAAGGGCCGCCTCGCCCGCTATGGACGTCGCCGCGACGAACTCCTCATCCTGCCTGCCGCGACATTCGTGATCGGCGACACCGACGCCGAGGCCACCGAAATCGCACACGAGGTAAGGCTCGCGCAGGTGTCCCCGCAGACCGCGATCAAGTTTCTCGAACAACTCTGGAACCGAGACCTCTCCGAGCATGACCCAGACGGGCCGCTGCCGAGCGTCGACCCCGTCGTGGGGGAGAACACCATCTCGCGCGGGCGGGCCAGCGTCCGCATGTTCCGGGACCCGATCGCGATCGCCAACGACTGGCGGGCCAAATCCGAGGCGGAGAATCTGACCACCCGCGAACTGATCGTCGAGGTCACCGGGCGTCAATCCTTCATCGGATCCCCGGAGACGGTCGCCGCGACGATCAACGACTTCGTGCAGGCCGACGCCAGCGACGGATTCATCCTGGTCCCGCACATCACGCCCGGCGGGCTCGATCCATTCGTCGATCAGGTCGTGCCGCTACTGCAGGAACGCGGAGTGTTCCGTGCCGAGTACGAGGGCACCACGCTGCGCGACCACCTGGGCCTAGCGCCGCTGCCGGCGCCACAGCGATCCGTCGGGCAGAATGCCTCCACCGGGGTGGCTTCGTAAGGCTTATGACCACTCCGCTCACCGTGCTCGACCTCGTGCCGATCTCGTCGGGCTCGACGGCGGCGCAAGCCTTGCGCAACAGCATCGATTTGGCGCAGCACGCCGAGGCCCTCGGCTGCAGGCGCTACTGGTTCGCCGAACATCACCTCAATCCCGGGGTTGGCGGCACCTCACCCGCGCTGCTGCTGGCGATGACCGCGGCTGAAACCTCAACGATCCGGCTCGGTTCCGGCGCAGTGCAAATGGGCCACCGCACCGCGTTGTCCACGGTCGAGGAGTTCGGCCTGCTGGATGCGCGCTACCCCGGCCGATTCGACCTCGGCTTGGGGCGTTCCGGCGGCAAGCCGGACCCGGCGTCATCGGCAGCGGCCGCCACAATACCGCGGGCGGTGACCAATGGCCGCGCATCGAATGGATTGTTGATCCCGGCGAAGTTCGATCCGACGCCGCTTTTGAAATCGCCGCGCTTCGCGTTACAGAAGACGCTGCTGGCGTTGCCGGGTGCGCAACCGCAGAACTACACCGAGCAGGTCGACGACGTTCTCGCGCTGATCGCCGACAGCTACCGTTCCGCCGACGGCGAGGAAGCCCACGTTGTGCCCGGGGCAGGCGCTGACCTGCAGATCTGGATTCTGGGAAGCAGCGGGGGAGAGAGCGCGGCCGTCGCCGGTGGCAGGGGTCTGCGGTTCGCCGCCAACTACCACGTCGCTCCGGCCGCGGTCCTAGAGGCGACCGACGGTTACCGGGCCGCCTTCAGACCCTCGGCCGAGCTTGACCGGCCCTACGTCGCGGTCTCAGCGGATGTCGTCGTCGCCAAGGATGAGGCCACCGCCCGTGACCTCGCTGCAGGTTACGGACTCTGGGTGCGCAGCATCCGCACCGCGGAAGGTGCGATCCCGTATCCAACCTCGGCCGAAGTGCGCAGTCGCACGTGGACCGATGCCGACCGCGAACTTGTCGCGGATCGGGTCGAAACCCAGATCGTCGGATCTGCCGTCCAGGTAGCCGACCAGCTCGAGCGGTTGCGCGATGCGACCGAAGCCGACGAGCTGATCATCACGACGATCACCCACGATCACCAAGACCGGGTGCGCTCGTACCAGCTGCTAGCCGAGGAGTGGGCCCGCCGATAAGCGACGTCGGGAGTGCGCGATGCTAGAACCTGGATAAAGGAACCAGGGAGGCATCGCAGTGAACGAAGAGCAACGCAACGTAATGGCGTCGGGGCGTGGCTTCATCGCAGCGCTGGACCAAAGCGGTGGTAGCACGCCAAAAGCCTTGAAGCTCTATGGAATTTCGCAGGACTCATACGACGGCGACGAGCAGATGTTTGACCTCATCCATCAGATGCGCGCGCGCCTCATAACGAGTCCGAGCTTCACCGGCGACAAAATACTGGCGACCATCCTTTTCGAGCAGACCATGGACCGAACCATCAACGGCGAGGACAGTGCGGCGTTTTTGTGGAAGCAGAAGCACATCGTGCCGTTTGTGAAGGTCGACCAGGGGCTTAGCCCCGCCGAAAACGGTGTGCAGCTGATGAAGCCGATGACAAAGCTCGACTCCTTATTAGAGAGAGCCGCCGCCTTGGGCATTTTCGGCACCAAGATGCGCTCGTTTATCCAAGAACCGAACGATGAGGGGATCAAGGCCATCGTCGACCAGCAGTTCGACTATGCGGACAAAATCGCCGAGCGCGGACTCATGCCGATCATCGAGCCCGAGGTCAGCATCGAAAGCCCCGACAAGCCCAAAGCGGACAGCCTGCTGGTGGCGGCGCTGAGCACGAAGCTCGATGAGCTCCCCGGCGACAGGCAGGTCATGCTGAAGCTGACATTGCCCGACGAAGACGATCTCTACGCGCCGCTGATTGATCATCCCCGAGTTATGCGTGTGGTCGCCTTGTCCGGTGGCTACAGCCTCGCGGAGAGTTGCGCGATCCTGGCCCGCAATCACCGCCTCATCGCGAGTTTCTCTCGAGCGTTGACGGAGGGGCTGACCGCCCAGCAAACCGATGCGGAATTCGACGAGAAGCTCGGGTCGAACATCGCGGAGATCTACGCAGCCTCGGTGACGTGATCGCGGTTGCGTCCATCGCGGACGTGCCCGAACCGCACTAGTCTTTCGAGCATGGCTCCGAAAAATGCCCTGACGAAGCTTTTCCTGGAATGGCCCGTCGTCCGTCAGCTGCGTTCGGGCGACCCGTTCGGCCGTGGGACGGCGGTGACCTCCAAGCAGACCCGCGCCATCACCGCTCGCACAACGACGGCCGACCGGGTGGTGCAAAGCGTGTGCCCCTACTGCGCGGTCGGCTGCGGTCAGCGGGTGTATGTCAAGGACGAGAAGGTCGTCCAGATCGAGGGCGACCCTGACTCGCCGATCTCGCGAGGCCGGCTGTGCCCCAAGGGTTCTGCCAGCGAACAGCTGGTCAACTCGCCCGGCCGGCAGCTCGAGGTGCTCTACCGGGCTCCGCGGGCGACCGAATGGCGCCGCCTCGACCTGGACACCGCCATCGATATGGTGGCCGACCGCTTTGTCGAATCCCGCCGGAACACCTGGCAGGACATCGACAAGAAGGGCAACCTGCTGCGTCGCACCATGGGCATCGCCTCGCTCGGCGGCGCGACGCTCGACAACGAAGAGAATTACCTGATCAAGAAGCTCTTCACCGCCGCGGGCGCGATCCAGATCGAGAACCAGGCTCGTATTTGACACAGCTCCACGGTTCCCGGTCTGGGAGCCTCCTTCGGGCGCGGCGGCGCCACCCAATCACTGCAAGACATGGCCAACGCCGATTGCATCGTCATCCAGGGCTCGAACATGGCCGAGTGCCACCCGGTCGGGTTCCAGTGGGTGGAGGAGGCCAAGGCCCGCGGGGCGCGGCTGATCCATGTCGACCCGCGCTTCACCCGTACGACCGCGGTGTCGGACAAGCACATCCCGATCAGGGCGGGCTCGGATGTGGTGCTGCTCGGTGCGCTCATCAACCACATCCTCGCCAACGACCTGTGGTTCAAGGAGTACGTCGTCGCCTATACGAACGCGGCCACGCTGATCAACGAAAACTTCCGCGACACCGAAGATCTCGGGGGCCTGTTCTCCGGCTTCGATCCCGAGACCGGGCAGTACGACCCGTCGACGTGGGCATACGCTGAACCGGACGACGTCAATGCCCGGGTGCTGCGTGATGAAACCCTGCAGCACCCCCGGACGGTATTCCAGATCCTCAAGCGGCATTACGCCCGCTACACCCCGGAGATGGTGAAGGACGCGTGCGGTATCAGTCTCGAGGATTTCGACTATCTCGCCCGTTCCATCGTCGAGAACTCCGGGCGCGAGCGGACCACCTGCTTCGCGTACGCCGTCGGGTGGACTCAGCACACCCTCGGGGCCCAATTCATCCGTACCGCAACGATTTTGCAACTCTTATTGGGCAACGTAGGTCGCCCGGGCAGCGGCATCATGGCGCTGCGCGGTCACGCCAGCATCCAGGGCTCCACGGACATTCCGACGCTGTTCAATCTGCTCCCCGGCTACCTGCCGATGCCCAAGGCGGGCACTCACGACACCCTCGCCGACTACCTCGACGCGGTCGGGTCGAAGAAGCAGAAAGGCTTCTGGGCCAACGCCGATACCTATGTGATCAGCCTGCTCAAGGCGTGGTGGGGCGACGCGGCCCAGCAGGACAACGACTGGGCCTACGACTACCTGCCACGACTAAGCGGCCCGCACGGCACTTACCAGACCGTCGTCGGGATGCTCGCCGACGAGGTGGAGGGCTACTTCCTGTTGGGCCAGAACCCCGCCATCGGGTCGGCGAACGGCCGGATGCAGCGCATGGGCATGTCTCATCTGCAGTGGCTCGTGGTCCGCGACCTCAACCTCATCGAGTCGGCCACCTGGTGGAAGGACGGCCCCGAGATCGCGTCCGGCGAACTGCGTACCGAGGACATCGAGACCGAGGTGTTCTTCTTGCCCGCGGCCACGCATGTGGAGAAGAAGGGATCGTTCACCCAGACACAGCGGCTGCTGCAATGGCGTCACAAGGCTGTCGAGCCGCCCGGCGACTGCCAAAGCGAATTGGCCTTCTTCTACGAGCTGGGCAAGCGGATCAAGGCGCGGTTGGCCGATTCGACCGACGAGCGCGACCGGCCGTTGTTGGAGCTGACGTGGGACTACCCGACCGACGAGCACGGCGACCCCGACGGCGAGGCGGTGCTGGCCGAGGTCAATGGCTATCACCTCACCGGCCCTGACGCCGGCAAGCCCGTGTCGTCGTTCACCGAGCTACGCGCCGACGGGTCGACCGCGTCGGGTTGCTGGATCTACGCCGGGGTGTACGCGAACGGCACCAACCAGGCCGCCCGCCGCGTACCGCACGGTGGCACGGGGCCCAGCCAGTCGCAGTGGGGTTGGGCGTGGCCGGCCGACCGACGGATTCTCTACAACCGCGCCTCGGCCGACCCGGACGGCAAGCCGTGGAGCGAGCATAAGAAGTTGATCTGGTGGGATCCGGAACAGCAGCGGTGGGTCGGGTATGACGTGCCGGACTTTGTTGTGGACCGGGCGCCGGGCAGCCGCCCTGACCCCGAGGTCGGCGGTCCGGCCGCGCTGGCCGGCGACGACCCGTTCATCATGCAAGCGGACGGCAAGGGCTGGCTCTTTGCGCCGAAGGGCATGGTCGATGGGCCGCTGCCCACGCACTACGAGCCGCAGGAATCGCCGGTTGCCAACCCGCTGTACCCGCAGCAGCAAAGCCCTGCGCGAATTATGTTCCCGCGCAAGGACAATCTCTTCGCGCCCAGCGCGGGCGACCCGGGCGCCGACGTTTACCCGTATGTGTTCACCACATACCGGCTCACCGAGCATCACACCGCCGGTGGAATGAGCCGGTGGCTGCCCTATCTGTCCGAATTGCAACCGGAAATGTTCTGCGAGGTCTCCCCGGAGCTGGCCGCCGAGCGCGGCCTCGAGCCCTACGGGTGGGCCACCATCATCTCGCCACGCGCGGCGATCGAGGCGCGGGTGCTGGTCACCGAGCGGCTGACCCCGCTGGTGATTGGCGGTCACACCGTTCATCAGATCGGGCTTCCCTACCACTGGGGCGTGGGCGGCGACGCAGTGGTCAGCGGGGACGCGGCCAACGATCTGCTTGGCGTCACACTCGACCCGAATGAGCGGATCCAGGAGTCCAAGGTGGGCTCGTGCGATATCCGCCCGGGTCGTCGGCCGCAGGGCGAAGAAGTGCTCCGTCTGATCGCCGAATATCAGTCTCGATCAGGCGCCACGATCGAGACGGACAATGTACGTATCAGCGATGCCGTCCGGGAGATCATCGACCCGCTACGCGGGCAGGACACTAGGGGAGCCGATGGGCCAGCTAACCGGACCGACTGACCCCGCCGCCGATGCTGGTTGGGGAGATGTCAAGCCGCGCAAGGGTTTCTTCACCGACACCTCGATCTGTATCGGTTGCAAGGCCTGCGAAGTGGCCTGCAAGGAGTGGAATCGCAACCCCCGCGACGGCGACCTCGAACTGCTGGGCTCGTCCTACGACAACACCGGGGCGTTGGGGGCGAGCACGTGGCGCCACGTGGCTTTCATCGAGCAGGGCAAAGACCGCATCGAGGCGGCACGCGAATCCGGCCGTGCCTTAATCGATTTGGGTATGCCCGCCGTCCCCGCCCCTTCGGACACCGACACCAGGCCGCCGGATACCCCGGAGTTTCGCTGGCTGATGTCCTCCGACGTGTGCAAGCACTGCACCCACGCCGGCTGCCTCGACGTCTGCCCCACCGGCGCGCTGTTCCGCACCGAGTTCGGCACGGTCGTGGTGCAACACGACGTCTGCAACGGCTGTGGCACCTGCGTGGCCGGGTGCCCGTTCGGCGTGGTAGAGCGCCGCAGTGATGGAACGTATGCGACGTCGGAGCGGCAGTCGGACCGTCTGGCCCATGAATTCGTCACGGGCGTCGCTCAGAAATGCACCCTCTGCTACGACCGTCTTGTCGAAGACGAGATACCGGCGTGCGCCAAGACCTGCCCGACCACGTCGATCAAATTCGGCAACCACGATGAGCTGGTCGAGCGCGCCAAGGAACGGGTCGCCGAACTGCACGCGCAGGGCCGCACCGAGGCGCGCCTGTACGGCGCCAATGAGCACGACGGTGTCGGCGGTATCGGGTCGATTTTCTTGTTGCTGGACGAACCGGAGGTCTACGGTCTGCCACCTGATCCGCGGGTATGCACGGCTGACCTGCCGACCATGTTCAAACGGGCCGGCCTCGCCGCGGCCGGAATGTTCGGCGCGGCCGCGGTGGCGTTCTGGAGGAGCCGGTGACCACTTCGGAATTCGACAGCCTGCGACCGCCGGAGCCTACCGGCGGCAAGCGACGCCGGAACGGAAAAGGCAAGGGCCGCAGAGCCGTTGCGGACGGTTCGCGCGAGATGCCGATGGTCCCCGAAGCGGAGTTCAGCTCGTACTACGGGCGTCCGGTGGTCAAGCCTGCGCCGTGGGGCCATGAGGTCGCGGCGTACCTGTTCCTGGGCGGCGTCGCGGGCGGCTCCGGCCTGCTGGCCGCCGGTGCCCAGCTCACTGGGCGCACGAAGCTGCGCCGCAACGCTCGGCTGTCCGCCCTGGTTGCCGTGATACTAAGTGCGGCCGCGCTGGTAAAGGACCTGGGCCGGCCCGAGCGGTTCGTCAACATGTTGCGGACCATCAAGCTGACTTCGCCGATGAGCCTCGGCTCGTGGATTCTCAGCTCCTTCAGCGCGGGAGCAGGGATTGCCGCGGCAGCGGAGATCGACCGAATGACGGGCGAGCGACTCCCGCTGGGCCCGTTGCGGCCCGTGCTGCGCGCAGTGGAAGGACCCGCCGGTTTGGAAGCCGGACTGTTCGCGCCACCGCTCGCCGTCTACACCGCGGTTCTGCTCGGCGACACCGCGACCCCGACGTGGAATGCCGCCCACGAAGACCTGCCATTCGTGTTCGTCAGTTCGGCCAGCCTCGCCGCGTCCGGGCTGGCGATGATCACCACCCCTGTCGCGGAGGCCGGACCTGCCCGGAAGCTGGCCGTGCTCGGTGTACTCGGTGACTTGACAGCGATGAAGGTGATGGAACGCCGGATGGACCCGGTTGCCGCCGAGCCGCTACACCACGGCGACCCCGGCCGCTTGCTGCGGTGGAGCGAACGGCTGGTCATCGTGGGGGGCCTGGGTGCGCTGTTCGGCGGCCGGCACCGAGGCGCCGCCGCGCTTTCGGGTCTGGCGCTCATGACGGCGTCGGCACTGACCCGGTTCGGTGTCTTCGAGGCGGGTAAGGAATCAGCCCGCCACCCCCGCTACACGATCGAGCCGCAAAGGCGCAGGCTCGCCGCCCGCCGCGCGGCGGGTATCACAGACGACTCGATCACCACCGCCGGCTAGCTCGAAGTTCCGGTGGTAACTGGGCAATTCGGATCGATTCCCGGTCTTTCGCGGTGAGCGGTGACCGAAACACGACGTTTTTGGCGCGTCCTCGGCCTCGGTATTCACACCAGCGCAGCGTGAAACCGGCGACGCCCGACAAATGATCCGGGCTAGTGCGGCACCGCTGGCTCGACCTGCTTGAGCGGCGTCGGACTAACGGCGAAGTGCCCCGCGAACGGATGCTCCTGGGCTGCGATCATCACGATCACCACCGACGCCGCCGAGGCGAAGAGCGCCATCGCGATCGCCGCTCCGCGTCGGTTGCCACTGTGTACGAACGCGATCGCGAACAGGGTGAGGATCGCCAGGGAGACCACGCCTCCCCACTTGGCCCCATTGACGGATGACTGGCTCACGATGATGCGCTGGCGCCGGGCATCCAGCGCATGCTCGAGCGATGTCACGATCTCCCGCTGGGCGACTGTCTGACCGGGACTCTCGGGTCGCAGGCCGAGCGCCAGCGCTTGGAGATCTGCAAGCGGCTGCGGCACGACGGACAGCGTCGCTCCCCGCTCGGCCATCTGCGGCCACTCTGTCGTGACCGCGTCCTCGATGTGACGATTAACGAGGCTGCGCATTCGCGCCTCCGGTTCTCCCGGAAACTCGGAGGACAGCAGCACGACCGTGCGCAGCGAGCTCGCCTCCTCGCTGACCGCGGTCGCAGCGCGCTCTACGGAACTCCAGACCTGCGCGGCCAGAAACCCCACCAGCAGCGCGAACACGATTCCCATCGGCGGAAGCAGCCCCGGTGAGATTGACGCGAACGCGCGGCCGCGCTCACCGGTCGCAAGCAACATCACCACCGCGTAGATCGCAGCCGTGACGAGAACGGCAAGCCCGAATACGAGGGCGGCCACCCAGAACACCGAAAGGCCGTGCAGCCAGTCTGGCACGCCGTGGATTGTCCTCGCCGCCGGTGCCGGATTCAAGGTGGAACGCGACACAGGACCGGTGCCCGGCGCAAGATCGACGATCATTTGCGATGCCGTGCAGGTATTGGGGGCCGGTGTCACGTGATGCATGAGCCAGCCCTGCTGCACCGATTCGCGCGCGGCGCGCTGCCCCAGCGTGCGGGTTCTCGTTGAGCGATCGCACGATACGCATGTTGGTGCGAGCATGTCTCGTTCCAGTTAGGCAGGCGCACATAGGTGACGTTCGCCGACGCGCGCGCCGGCAAGTCGGCAGTCATCCGGCCTCGCCGCGAAGCGCCGCCGCGGCATCCACTGCTTGGCGCTTCTCAAAATCGGTGGGATGGAAATAATGCTCCATCGACGACGACGACACATGGCCTAACAGATCTTGCATGACGTCGCGGGGCACCCCCTTGGCGTCGCCAGGAGTTGGCGGCCGTGTGCCGCAGCATATGTGGCCGTACCGCGAGTCCCAGCTGCCGCGAGAGCCGGTCAAACTGGTCTGTGGTATTGCTGTATGTCATGGGTCGCCCCAACGGCGGCCGGAACTGATTCACAAACACCATGTCCGAATCGTCTGTCCCGGTCCGGCAGCGCTCGTGCTGGTAGTTGGCATACAGACCGACGATGTCGTTCGTGTGACGGGAATGGTTCGTGGGTAACGCGATTTGGCCAACGCCCCATTGGTGTTCACGCGGCGCCGCACATGAACATGAGGGCCCCGGACTTGACAGCCAAGCTCCTGGGCCCGAGCCAGCAGGTGCATGTCTTCGCGCCGAAGTCCCAACGCCTCGCCGATCCGCATACCCGTCACGGTGAGCAAAGCCACCAAGAACCGGTCTCTCCGGGATGTATCCATCGACAGCAGTTGCTCGAGCTGATCGTCTGCCAGCCACTCGTAGCCGCCATCCGCGAGCGCAAACTTGAGGGCTTGGCCCGTAGCCAGCGGAACTGGCCATCTTCGCCAACATTGAAACCGGGTGGCGTCTGAGCCAGGAATTTCGGTTCAGCCAACCCCTTAACCACTGCTGGGCCCTGCGCCGCGCCAAAACGCAGTAGCTCACACACCACCGTCATAACCGCATTCGTGGTCCCTTTTGATCGATACCGCACTGCCGTCGCTTTCCGACCCGCGGTGGGAGTGGTTCATCGACAAGGTATTTCAGGAACCCTGAGAGGAATTCGACGGTCGGTGCCCGCCAATCGGATCGTCGCTGCTCGCAATACGACAGATACAGCGCGATCCGGCCAGCGTAGACCCGTTCCGTGTTCACCGAACGGTCCCTCGACCGCAACGACGACAGGTAACCGTTCGCCTGCGGATGCAGCACATAGCCGTCATCAATGGCGACCCATGCTTCCCGCTTGGCCGTCGCCGAGACAGCACACTCGGCGCGATACACCACAATCCCAGACGCCAACTCCACGTCACAGCCAGCTAGCTATCGCTTGATGACATGCCGAGAAAATAGTCCAAAGTGTTAACTGCATACGGCCTCCTCGAGGTAACCGACGAACGCCACGCGGCCGGAACTTGATCCCACCCGGCATCACAATCATTGCGATGCCCCCATGACGCCGATCCGCAGAGGGCCCGTTTATCCGCAGGCCAGCGGCATCGTTGGCACTTATCCAGAGCACTCGCCCGTCGAGCGCGAATTCACCTCGGTCAGAGCGACACTGAGGCGCCTAAGCAATCGGACACGAGGTACGTACAAATGAGTTCTTGGACCCTCAAGACACTAGGCGCGTCCCAGGCGACCGGCACCATCACCGGCGCAGCCAACACCGTGTCCGCCGCCGCCAGCGCTGCCCTCAACGCGCTAGCGGTTGCACTGGTGCGCCACGCTGAGCGCGGTCAGCGTCGCTACACCATAACGGTCGACGACCACCTAGTGCTAGCGGACCTCGATGCCTTTGCCCGCCATGGTGTGGCCGATCACCGGATGACCAGGTAGTTCGCCGACCACCAGCAGGCCGCCGGAGGTTTGAGCGTCGGCGAGCAGGAGCAGGTCATCCTCGCTGACGTCCGGCGCCCACCGCAGCTGCGGCCGGACCCAGTCGAGATTGCGGCGGGTCCCGCCAGAGACGAACCCGTCGCGCAGAGCCTCGCGTGCGCTCTCGATCACCGGCACCGCGGCCCGGTCGACGATGGCGCCCACGCCCGACGCCCGGCACATCTTGTACAAGTGCCCGAGTAACCCGAAGCCGGTCACGTCGGTGGCCGCGCGCACACCGGCGGACAGGGCGGCCTCGGCGGCATCGCGGTTGAGTTGCGTCATGATCGCGATCGCGTCCTCGAACACCTCACCGGTCTGCTTGTGCCGATTGTTGAGCAGCCCGACACCGAGCGGTTTGGTGAGAGTCAGCGGCAGGCCCGGTTCGGCGGCGTCGTTGCGCAACAGCTGAGCCGGGTCGGCCACACCGGTTACGGCCATCCCGTACTTCGGCTCCGGGTCGTCGATGGAGTGACCGCCGATGACCGGGCAACCCGCCTCCGACGCCACCGCCAGCCCGCCGCGCAGCACCTCGGTCATCAGCTCCAGCGGCAGCACGTCACGCGGCCAACCGACAAGGTTGATCGCGACGACCGGGCGCCCCCCCATCGCATACACGTCCGAAAGCGCGTTAGCCGCGGCGATCCGGCCCCAGTCGTACGCATCGTCGACGACCGGCGTGAAGAAGTCCGCCGTAGATAGCACAGCGATATCGCCGACTCGTACCGCGGCCGCGTCGTCGCCGTCGTCGAGCCCGACGAGCACGTCGTCGCTTGGCTGTCCGATCAGACCGCGGACCGCTTCTTCGAGCTCACCGGGTGGGATCTTGCAGGCGCAGCCGCCGCCGTGCGCGTATCCCGTGAGGCGCGTGTGGCCCATGCCAACAGCGTATTAGTCACAATTGCCACATGGGTCTCTGGGCGAGGTGGTGCACAATTTGTCCGCCTTCGAGCGACAAATCGCTGTCGCTCGGAGTTGGACAAAACGGACACCGTCCTTCCGAGAGGCCACTGTGGCGGATGTGACAAGACACGTCGCCCGGCATCGGTCGCACGGGCTAGTTTGTGCGGTGGAGGCGTTTGGGTTCCTGGTGGTCCCCCCGGTCTTCAAAACCGGTGAGATCGAGCAGCTCGGTCTGGCGGGTTCGATTCCCGTCCGCCTCCGCCATCGAGGAGGCCTAGAAAATAGATGACTCAGGTCGACCCGCGCCGACTGATTCCGCGCACAGATCAGCTGCTGGCGCTCGCGGCGGTGGAGCAGGCGCGAATCCGGCTGGGCGAACGCGCCGTAAAAGCGGCCGTGCGCGATATCCAGGACCAGGCTCGGCGCGGTGACCTGCCGCCCGAGCAGGTGCAGGACGCCCTAGTGGCATCCCTGACCGCGCGCACCACCACGACATTGCGCCCCGTGCTCAACGCCACCGGTGTCGTCGTGCACACCAACCTGGGTCGCGCCCCGCTGGCCCCGGGCACGGTGGAAGCGCTGATCTCCGCGAGCGGCTACGTCGACGTGGAACTCGACCTCGCCACAGGTGCCCGCTCGAAGCGCGGGGTCGCAGCCCGCGAAGCGCTGCTGGCCGCCTGCCCGGCCGCCGAGGACGCGCTCGTCGTCAACAACGGGGCCGCTGCGCTGGTGCTCGCCACCACCGCGCTGGCAGCCGGAAACGAGGTGATAGTCAGCCGCGGGGAACTGATCGAGATCGGCGCCGGGTTCCGGCTGCCCGACCTGATCGCCTCGACCGGCGCCCGCTTGCGTGAAGTGGGCACCACCAACCGCACCCACCTGACGGACTACGAAGAGGCGATCGGGCCGCAGACCGGGTGCGTCCTGAAGGTGCACCAGAGCAACTTCCGGGTAGCAGGGTTCACCTCCGCGGTTACCGTGTCCGATCTTCGGGCCTTGACCGCGGCTAGGGAGTTGCCCTTGGTCGCGGACCTTGGCAGCGGGTTGCTTGTGCCCGACCCGCTGCTGCCCGATGAGCCCGACGCCGCCGCCGCGCTGTCCGACGGCGCGGACGTTGTCACCGCAAGCGGTGACAAGCTGCTCGGTGGCCCGCAGGCAGGCATCGTGCTCGGCCGCGCCGACGTGGTCGCCCGGATGGCACGGCATCCGCTGGCGCGCGCGGTCCGCGCCGACAAACTCACCCTCGCCGCGCTCGAGGCGACCGTCTGCGCCGGAGGGTCGCCGGTGACGCGCGCCCTGCACGCCGACGCCGACCGGCTGCGTGCCCGGGCCCAGCGACTCGCCGACGCGGTGGGCGCGTCCGTCGTCGCCCACGCCGGCCGAGTCGGCGGTGGGGGAGCCCCGGGCGTCCCCCTGCCCGGATGGGCAGTCCGTCTGCCCGAGCCCGCCGCCGCCGCCCTGCGCGCCGGTGACCCCGCGGTCCTGCCGCGGGTGCACGACGGCGCCTGCCTACTCGACCTGCGCTGCATACCCGAATCCGACGACGATCGTCTGCTGGCCGCTGTACGTGCAGCGTTGGCGCGACTGCAGGATGACCACTGAACACCCCGCACACGCACGTCTCGCACGTTCTGGCCACTGCCGGCCACGTTGATCACGGCAAGAGCACCCTCATCCGGGCCCTCACCGGTATGGAGCCCGACCGCTGGGAGGAGGAGCGCCGCCGCGGGTTGACCATTGACCTCGGCTTCGCGTGGACCACCTTGCCGTCGGGTCGCGAGGTCGCGTTCGTCGATGTGCCCGGCCACCATCGCTTCCTGAGCAACACCCTGGCCGGCCTCGGCCCGGCGCCGGTGGTCTGCTTTGTGGTCGCCGCCGACGAGGGGTGGCAGGCGCAGTCGAGCGATCACCGAGACGCGCTCGCCGCGTTGGGCATTCGTCACGGCATCATCGCGATCACCCGCGCCGACCTGGCACCAGAAGCGGCCGCCGACGTCCTTGCACAGGCCCGTGAGGAGTTGTCTGAGACCGGTTTGCGCGACGCACCTGGCGTCATCGTGTCGGCGGTCGACGGCACCGGGCTGACCGAGTTACGCGCCACCCTCGACCGCGTGCTTTCGCACGTGCCCACGCCGGAGACCACCGCGCGGTTGCGGCTGTGGGTCGATCGTTCCTTCACCATCACCGGCGCAGGAACCGTGGTGACCGGGACGCTTGCGGCCGGCACGCTGGCCCGCGGCGACCGGCTTGACCTGCTCGGCGCGCAGCGTATGCGATCGGTGGTGATCCGCGGGCTGCAGAGCCGCGGCGAGCCGTGCCGCAGGCTGGGACCCGTGGCTCGAGTGGCGCTGAACCTGCGCGGCGTGTCCCGGGACGCCATCCGCCGCGGTGACGCGCTGGTCACCCCCGGCGCGTGGCCGAGCACGCGCGCTCTCGACGTGCGTCGCGTTACCGGGAGCCCATTAACCGAAGCCCCGGCGCGACTGGTCGTGCATGTCGGAACCGCGGCCGTGCCCGCGCGGCTGCGACCCTTCGACGACGACCACGGCCGGCTGACTCTCGACCGGCGGCTGCCGCTGGTTCTCGGCGATCGGTTGGTGTTGCGCGACCCGGGCAGCCATCGAGGGCTCGGCGTGCTCGGCGGTGCTCAGGTGCTTGACGCCGAACCGCCGGTTTTGCGGCGACGGGGCGACAGCGCACGCTGGGCGGCGGCGCTGGCCGGTATGGACGTCGCTGGCGACATTGGGACCGAGGTGGCCCGCAGGGGTGCCGTGCAGCAGAGCCATCTGCGTCGATTGGGGCTGCTGCCGGATGAGGCCCCCGGGGTACCCGCCGGGGTGCGGGTGCTGGACGGCTGGTGGATCCACGTCCCGACATATGAGGCCTGGCAGCAGCGACTACGAACTGCGGTGAACGAGCTGCATGCTCGAGATCCGTTGGCAGATGGCCTATCTCGCGGTGCCGCACGCGACCTGCTGGCCCTGCCGGACGAGTCGCTGCTAGACCCGGTCGTCCGTGACGCGGGACTCGAGCAGGGCGGCGGGCACATTCGGGTGGCGGGCGCCCGCGATGACCTCGGTCGTGCGGAAGCCGGGGTAGGCGAGTTGGAGGCGCGGCTGCGGGCCGAGCCATTCCATGCGCCGGAGGCCGACGAGCTGTCAGCACTGCGACTCGGCGTCCGCGAACTGGCCGCAGCAGAGCGTGCCGGTCGGGTGTTGCGGCTGCGCGACGGCGTGGTGCTGCTGCCCACTGCACCCGCGCTGGCGATGCGGGAGCTGGCCCGGCTGGAGCAGCCATTCACCACAAGCCAAGCACGACAAGCCCTTGACACCACTCGACGGGTCGCGATTCCGTTGCTGGAGCACCTGGACGCGCGCGGCTGGACCCGCCGTTTGGATGCCGGACACCGCGAGGTCGTGCGCTGATGGCCCGGACAAGGACCGCCGGGCGATCATGAACTCATGCCGACTTATGTGTGTTACGCCCACCGCGGCCACCTCACCGCCCAACACAAGACGCAGATCGCAGCCGGGATAGCACGGATCCACAGCGAATTCACCGGCGCCCCGGTCGCCTTCACTCAGTGTGTGTTTCACGAGCTGAATCCGCACGACCACTTCATTGGTGTGCGGCCAGCGTCTGAAAACGGCGTGTGGGTGTACGGGCACATTCGGTCCAAGCGAAGCATCTCGACCAGGAATGAGATCCTGCTGGGAATTCGAGACCTTGTCGGGCAAGTGCTGAATGTCCCCGAGTCGGCGATATGGGTGTATCTCAACGAGCTCAGCCACACGGACATGGTCGAATTCGGTCGCGTGCTGCCCGAGCCCGGTAACGAACAACGCTGGCTCGACGAGCTACCGCGCGACATCCGCGACCGTCTCGCAGCGGCGGAACAGGGCCCTAGCACGTAGATGGTCCTGGCTGGTTAGTGTTTGCGAATGGACATCTCCTGTGCGTTTGCGACTGCGTCCGACACTCCGGCCCACGTGGAACTCGCCGAAACACTGGGCTACAAGCGTGCGTGGCTCTACGACTCGCCGGCGCTCTACCCGGATGTGTGGATGATTCTGACCCGGTGTGCGGAGCGCACGTCGCGCATCGGCCTCGGGCCGGGTGTGCTCGTTCCCAGCCTGCGGCATCCGATGGTCAACGCCGCCGCGATCGCCGAGCTGGCGGGTCAAGCGCCCGGGCGGGTCGCGGTGGCAATCGGCTCAGGCTTTACCGGCCGGATGGCGATGGGCCAGCGGCCGATGCCGTGGCGGCAGGTCGCCGACTACGTACGCTGCTTGCGGGCCCTTCTCGCCGGCGAAACCGCGGAGTGGGAGGGGGCGAAGGTCCGCATGCTCCATCTGCCGGGATTCGGGGCACAGCCACCGATCGATGTGCCACTACTGATCGGCGCCGACGGCCCGAAGGGATTGGCTGTTGCTGCCGAGCTCGGCGACGGCGTGTTCTCCGCCGCGGTGCCGCAGGCTGATGCCGCGAAAGTGGTCGACTGGCGGGCGCTGCTGTCCTTTGGCACGGTGCTCAACGAGGGCGAGGACCTGACATCGGCACGCGCCATCGACGCTGCGGGGCCCGCTGCGGTAGTGCTTTATCACGCCATGTACGAGCGCGGCGGCGCCGCCGGGGTCGACGCGCTTCCGGGTGGGCAAAGCTGGCGCGGGGCAATCGAGGCCGAGCCCGCGGATGAGCGGCATCTCGCAATCCATGCAGGGCATCTCGTGAAGGCCAATCCCCGTGATGAGCCTCACGTCGCCGACCTGATCCCGTTCGCCAGCGCCACGGGCTTGACAGGCAGTGCAGAGCAAATACTGGAGAAGATCGCCGGATTCGCCGCGTCAGGGGTCACTGAGATCGTCTACCAGCCTGCCGGACCCGACATTCAGCGGGAGCTCCAAGCATTCGCGTCCGCCACCGGCCTCGGGGGCTGATCACCTCGCTCGGCTACCGGTCGACGTCGAAATATGCTTCCGATCAAGGAACTCCGGTCGACGCCAGCGACTGGCCATTTCTGAAGGCCGGCTCGCCGGCGTCACCGCTGCGCTGGCAGACGCTTCAGCGCGCTGGGGAGCTCGCTAGCTATCCTGAGGTCGATGGCCAGGCCTGGGCCAATGCGGAAGGAAAGATGTCACAGGAAAGCGCTGCTGGCGCAGGACGCCGGCTGAGCACCCAATAATGAAGCCCAAGGTTCGCCTGTTGCGAATGGCGCATATGCCGATGCGGGTGCTGTCACTGCGCACCATCGTCATCGTCTCGCAACTATCGGTAATTGCTCTTGTTCTCACGCTGGGCGCGTGGGTGTGGATTGGTGTCACCAACGATCAATACAGCCAGCTGGACCGCCGCCTGGATTCAGTCAGCAGCTTGGGCGATATCAACAGCCTGCTCAACAGCGCACAGCTCACCAACCCCGATCGGCCCACGACCGACGGTGACCTGGTACGCACCGCACGTATCGGGGGTGTGACCGTGTCTGTGCCCAGCAATGTCGTTGTGCCCAAACTCGCGAACGGCTACGCCAACACCACCATCAACGGCGTGCAATACCGGGTCCGTACCTTCTCCGCGGGTCCAGCCTCGATTGCGCTCGCCGCGCCGCTGGCTGAGGCTCAGCATCGGATCAACGAACTGCACCTGCGGGTGTTGTTGATCTGTGGTGGCGTCATTGGTGGCACGTTCCTGGTCGGCTGGGTGATCTCGTTGATCATGGTTAATCCGTTCCTGCTGCTAGCGCAGCAGGCCCGCGCCATCAGTGCCCAGTCCAGCCCTGACGAAGTTCAAGTCCGCGGTGTGCGTGAGGCCGTCGAGATCGCCGAAGCGGTGGAGGGGATGCTGGACCGCATCGGCAACGAGCAACAACGCACCAGGGCAGCGCTTGAGTCGGCTCGTGACTTCGCCGCCGTCGCCTCACACGAGCTGCGCACCCCGTTGACGGCAATGCGCACCAACCTGGAGGTGCTTTCCACCTTGGAGTTGGCCCCCGAACAGCGCCAGGAGGTAATCGGCGACGTTATCCGCACTCAGAGCCGGATCGAGGCGACATTGACGGCGCTAGAACGGCTGGCGCAGGGCGAACTGACCACCGTGGACGATTTTGTCCCGTTCGACATCACCGAACTGTTGGATCGTTCCGCGCACGACGCGCTTCGCACCTACCCCGGCGTAGAGGTGTCGCTGGTGCCATCGCCCACCGTACTGATGGTGGGGCTGCCCACGGGGTTGCGGCTGGTGATCGATAACGCCATCGCCAACGCCGTCAAGCACGGTGGCGCTAGCGAAATTCGGCTTAACGTAAACAGTTCCGGCGAAGGCGTAGAAATCGCTATCGACGACAACGGGACCGGGGTCCCCGAGGACGAACGCAACGCGGTCTTCGAACGCTTTTCCCGCGGGTCGACGGCGTCGCGTTCGGGGTCTGGATTAGGGCTGGCGCTGGTCGCCCAGCAGGCCGAATTGCACGGCGGCGCAGCGTCCCTGCATGCCAGCCCGCTCGGCGGCACGCGACTTCTGGTGAGGCTGGTGGGTGACGGACGCGGCCCCGCCTGAACTCCGTATCGCCAACGAGTGAGACATCTCGCTTGTCACTAGCCCTTGCTCTCGGGTCAGTTCATCGCGCCGTCAACGACATCGCTGATACCGTCACTGAATCCACCGACCACGTAAAGGGATTCTTCGGATGGCTCCGTACCGGGTTGGGGTTTTATTTGGGGTGCGCCAACGTTCATCAGCGACTGTCGCGATCTGCGCGATGTGGGACTGTGCCCGACCGTCAGCAAGCCGGTCGCCGGCAACGACATCGACGCCGAGGCGAAGTCGTTGATCGTGCACACCCAAATTGGCCGCGAACCTGCCCGGTCTGGCTGAGGTATCGATGAGGAGACGTAGTTATCGCTACGCCGGACGCAACATACCGGCGGCGATGACCGCAACGGCCATCCACGCGGCCGCATAACCGAAAGCCACTCCGGGCGACGCCAGTGTGTAGAGCAGCCCCGCGACGACCGTCGCCACCAGGTCACCAGTCGCCTGAACAGCCCCGAGCACGCCGAACCCACTGCCGCGCAGGCGATCTGGAAGCAACTGGGAAATGACAGCCGACTGAGTCGGCTCGGCAAGCCCGATGCCCGCCCCAGCCAGAGCGAAGCCCGCCGCGATCAGCAGCACGCTGTGCGTTCCGGCCGCGAACACCCCGTAGGAGATGACGTAAACGGCTGCACCCGTGGCGAAAACCACGCGGGGCCCGGTCCGGTCATACCACCGCCCCGCTGCCAGTGAAGCCACCGTCGCAACGACGTTATGCGCTGCATAGATCAGGATCGCAAGCGACGCAGCGGCAGTCATCGCCCGTTCTGGCGTGCTCAGCAGCTGTGTCGCTCGAAGTATCAATAGCGTTGTCGCGAGGTTGCCGAACTCGAACACCGCCACTGGCAGCAGCGCCCGCAGCATCCCGGCGTCGCGCAGCGCTCCGAATTCAAACCGCCGGCGCGAAGGTTCGCTGCCGGAATGGATCCGCCGACGGGACTCGCGGGCGGCGACGATGATCGCCACCGCGGCGAACAGGCCGGGGATGGCCGCGAGGTAGAGCGTTGGCCGGATACCCAGCGAGGCCACCAATCCGGCGGCGAGTAAAGGGCCCAGCACCGCGCCCAGGTTGTCGCCCGCTCGTTCGAGCCCGAATGCCCGCCCGTGAGCCGACGCCGGGCTCAGCGACGCCAATAGTGCGTCGCGCGCCGGCGACCGTGCGCCACGAGACAGCCATGCAATAGCTCGCAACACCCCGGCTTGCCACACTGTCACTGCGGCGCCAATCGCTCCGGTCGCCAACGCTGTGCCCAGATAACCGCCCGAACAGATCCGCCCTCTTTTGCTGGGGTCGTTAGCGATTGGGCCGCCGACTAGCTTCATCACGCCGATCAAAGCGTCGCTGATCCCGTCGATCACACCCAGCGCCGCCGCCGATGCGCCCAGCGTGCCCGTCAGGAACGTCGGCAGGACCGACGTCGTGATCTCGTGACCGGTATCCGAGAACAAGCTCGCCGCCGCCACGGCACCGACACCTGGAGTGACCCACCGGGGCTCGGATTCGTCGGCCAATTCACGCGGCTCCTTGTTCGCTGTGGACAACGCACGCCCGTTCAGCTGCTAATGCCATGGCGCGGCGGTAATTTGCGCTACAGGCCCCACCAACTGGCGAGACGCGCGATCTCGATATACAGCGGGATACCGATCGTGACGTTGTACGAAAACGTCAAACCCAATGATGCGGCCAACGGCAGCGTCGGGCTGGCCTCGGGGATCGCCAGCCGCTGGAGCGCAGGGACGGCGATATAGGACGCCGAAGCGCATAACACCGCGAACAGCACGTAGGTTCCCGGTCTGAACTCAGTGTGGGTGTAGAAGGCGTATCCGTGAGCGACGATGATCCCGAGCGCTGCGAAGACGTTGGGCGCAAGCAGACCGAAGAAGATGAAACCCAAGCCTGCCGACCGTAGGTCCTTCAGTTTGCGCGATGCAGCCATGCCCATCTCGAGCAGGAACAGGCACAGCGCTCCCTGGAAGGCGGACACAAAGAAAGTGTCGTGGTCGTGGATCACCTTCTGGCCCTGCAGCCCACTGACGAAGCCAACGACGATCGCGCCGACGAGAAGGCATAGCCCAGGGGTAAGCAAGACCTCTTTGATCAGCGCGGCTTTGGAAACCGGCTGGCTCGTGCCATCCCCTTTGCGGCGCTGTCGCTCGGGATATTCGCCCTTCTTCAAACCGATCTGGCGTTTGTGCTCGCTGGCCAGGGTCTGGCCGTGCGCGGGCCGCGCGGCTGTGCCGGGCCCGGCTCCGACCGCCGCCGGCGGGATGTAGCCGGGCTCATCAGGCATGTTCCCCGCCGGGTCCATGCCCCGATTCCGCAGTCGTGCGACCAGGTACAGCGCGACCAGGCAACCGGGAATCTCCATGACGGCCAGCATGACTGGCATGTAGGCGTTGAAGGCGATGCCTAAGCTGGCCAGGACGGCCACGCAGGTAGCAAAGGTCCCGGCCGAATCCGAGCCGTAATAGCCGGCGAACGTCGCCCTGTCCACACGCCGCATGGCACTTCGCCAGCTCAGCGCCATGTAGGTGAGGGCACCGATTAGGAAGTTCAAGACGAACCCCAGGACCAGGAAACCGGCGATGGCGCCGATGTTCGGCGGCTTGATCGCGGCGAGCTGCTCACCCCCGTGCCAGCCGATCGCTATCAGCAGATACATGGTCAGGGCCTGGTAGATCACCTGCGGGAACTCGAAACGCACCTTCAGGATCGGGATCAGGAACCCGAAGTAGAAGAACAGCAGGAGTGGCTTGAACAGGTTATGAGTGAAGTTATGCCAGAACTCATGCAGCATTGTTCTCTCCTGTGAGCGGTGCAGCGATGAGGTTAGCTGTCAGTGCCGAAAGGCGTATCGCGTTATTCACAAGAGTCGCTCTCGCGGTCGCGATTTTCGCGACAGAACGAATCAGAACGAATGCGACCACAAACATACTTTTCAATAACACGACGCTACCCATCACTGCCTCCTACCCTGTCAGCGTGGGTGCGCGCGTCGACGACCCACGGGGTAGAAGCCATCAGCACCATCTCCGGTCACATCAACCGGAACACAGTGCGTTAGCGAGCTTCATCGCTTACAGCAGCTACACGGGACTGTACAACACATGACCGGGCGGTGAACAGCCAGACACGGGGATCGCCCATCAACCTTTCCTCGCCGGCGCCCGGCGAAACGACGAGTGGCCAATTGTTCACGGGGCCAAGGCGTTCAGCCGCCAATCACCCGTGGCGTCAGCCTTCCGCAGCCGCCAGTGCGTCGTTAAACGTTTTGCTCGGCCGCATCACCGCCGTGGTCATGTCTGTTTCCGGCGCGTAGTAGCCGCCGATGTCCACCGGCTCGCCCTGTGCCTCGTTGAGTTCGGCCACTATGGCGTCTTCGTTCTTGGTCAGCGCTTCGGCGAGTGGAGCGAAGTGCTTCTGCAGATCCGGGTCGTCGGTTTGCGCAGCAAGTTCGGCCGCCCAGTACATGGCGAGGTAAAACTGGCTGCCCCGGTTGTCGAGCTCACCGGTCTTGCGCGACGGGCCCTTGTTGTTCTCCAGCAGCTTGCCTATCGCGTCATCCAGCGTCTTGGCCAGGATCTTGGCCCGCTCGTTGCCGGTCTTGATGCCCATGTCTTCCAGACTGGCGCCCAGCGCGAGGAACTCACCGAGCGAATCCCAGCGCAGATGGTTCTCCTCCACCAGTTGCTTGACGTGCTTGGGCGCCGAACCGCCGGCCCCCGTTTCGTACATTCCGCCGCCGGCCATCAGCGGCACGATGGACAGCATCTTGGCGCTGGTGCCCAGCTCCAAGATCGGGAACAGGTCGGTGAGGTAGTCGCGCAGGATGTTGCCGGTGGCGGCGATGGTGTCCAACCCGCGGACCAGGCGCTCCAAGGTGTAACGCATGGAACGCACCTGCGACATGATCTGGATGTCGAGGCCTTCGGTGTCGTGATCCTTCAGGTATGTCTTGACCTTCTTGATCAGCTCGTTCTCGTGCGGACGGTACGGGTCCAGCCAGAACAACACCGGCATGCCGGAGTTGCGCGAACGGGTGACGGCCAGCTTGACCCAGTCGCGGATCGGTGCGTCCTTGACTATGCACATGCGCCAGATATCGCCGGCTTCCACGTTCTGCGTCAGCAGCACGTCGCCGGTGTCGAGGTCGACGATGTTGGCGACGCCGTCCTCGGGTATCTCGAACGTCTTGTCGTGGGAGCCGTACTCCTCTGCCTGCTGCGCCATCAGGCCGACGTTGGGGACGGTGCCCATCGTTGTCGGATCGAACTGGCCGTTGGTCTTGCAGAAGTTGATGACCTCCTGATAGATGCGCGAGAAGGTGGACTCCGGGTTCACGGCCTTGGTGTCCTTGAGCTTTCCGTCGGCGCCGTACATCTTGCCGCCCGCGCGGATCATCGCGGGCATCGAGGCGTCCACGATCACGTCGCTCGGGGAGTGGAAGTTGGAGATTCCCCTGGCCGAATCCACCATGGCCAGCTCGGGGCGGTGTTCGTGGCAACGGTGCAGGTCTTCGATGATCTCGTCGCGTTGTGTTCCGGGCAGCGACTCGATCTTGCTGTAGAGATCGGACAACCCGTTGTTGACGTTGACACCCAGTTCGTCGAACAGCTCCTGGTGCTTGGCGAAGGCGTCCTCATAGAAGATCTTGACGGCATGGCCGAAGACGATCGGGTGCGAGATCTTCATCATCGTCGCTTTGACGTGCAGGGAGAACATCACGCCGGTCTCGTACGCATCCTCCATCTGCTCTTCGTAGAACTCGCACAGGGCCTTCTTGCTCATGAACATGCTGTCGATGACGTCGCCGTCATCGAGCGACACCTTGGGCTTGAGCACGATCGCCTCGCCACCCTTGGTCACCAGTTCCATCTTCACGTCGCGCGCGCGGTCCAGCGTCATCGACTTCTCGCCGGCGTAGAAGTCGCCGCGCCGCATGTGTGCGACGTGGGTGCGCGACGCCATCGACCACTCACCCATGCTGTGCGGGTGCTTGCGCGCGTACTCCTTGACCGCCTTGGGCGCGCGGCGGTCCGAGTTGCCTTCGCGCAGTACCGGATTCACGGCGCTGCCCAAACAATTAGCGTAGCGCTTGCGAAGGTCTTTTTCTTCGTCGCTCTTCGGGTCTTGCGGAAAGTCTGGTAAGTCGTAGCCCTTGCCTTGCAGTTCCTTGATGGCGGCCACGAGCTGCGGCACCGAGGCGCTGATGTTCGGCAGCTTGATGATGTTGGTATCTGGCAGCTGCGTCAGCCGGCCCAGTTCGGCCAGGTTGTCCGGCACACGCTGCTCTTCGGTCAGGTGGTCGGGAAACTCGGCCAGGATACGCGCGGCTAGAGAGATGTCACTGGATTTGACCTCGATGCCCGCCGGCTCGGCAAAGGCACGCACTATCGGCAGAAAGGCATAGGTCGCCAGCATCGGCGCCTCGTCGGTAAGCGTGTAGATGATGGTCGGCTGCTCGGTGCTCATGGTCGTTTCTCTCCCGGCGTTACAGTCGGTCAGATTTTGGTGGGCTTCGCGGTGGCGAGGTATTCCACGGGCTGATCATGATTGATTCCCGCGTATGTGGCAATGGTCTCCCGGACAGCGCCGGTTCATTGTTTGCGCCGCAAATGATTCGGGAATCAATGTGGCCCGACGGCGATCACTTCGTGCGAAGGCCGTCCAGGGCGACCCCGGTCACCCTGTCGGCCAACTCCGCGTTGTAGCTCTGCATGGCTTGGCACCCGACCATGAGTGTTTTTACTTCGGGGACGGTTAGATCCAGCCGCGCGCTGCCCGCTTTCTGGGCGGCGCTCAACAGGTCGGCGAGAAGACCCAAAAAGTCCTCCTCGGCCTCCGGGACTGCGTTATTGACGTCGATTCCGAGGCCGGCCAGAGCCTCGACAAGGCCGCGATCGGCGGCTCCCCACTGCAACACCATCGACCGCAAGAACGTGAACAGCGCTTGACCGGGCTGCTCGGACTCAATCAGGGCGTACCCCTCGTCGATGATGCGGCGCATCCGGTCGGCGATCACCGCGCGAAAAAGCGCCTCTTTGGTCGGGAAATGCCGGTACACCGTGCCCGCTCCAACTCCCGCGCGCCGGGCGATCTCATCGATCGGCACCGACAAACCGTCCGCGGCAAAGGTCTGGTAGGCGACCTCCAACACGCGCGCCCGGTTACGGGCCGCGTCGGCGCGCACCGGCCGATCGGGTTGAGCCAAGTCACACCTCCGAAGACCTCTAAGACAAGTTGCAAAACGGGGCGCGCGTTCCGTATAGTCCAATCAAACGGAGCGCTCGCCCCGTTTAGTAAATCATAACGAGGAGCCACCCATGACCAAATGGACCGCCGCCGACATCCCCGACCAGACCGGCCGCACCGCCGTCATCACCGGCGCCAACACCGGCCTCGGCTACGAGACCGCCGCCGCGCTCGCCGGCCGAGGCGCGCGCGTGGTGCTGGGCGTGCGCAATCTCGAGAAGGGTAGGCAGGCCGTCGCACGTATCGCCGCGGCCACTCCCGGCGCCGAGGTGGAGCTGCAGGAGCTCGACCTGACGTCGCTGGAGTCCGTGCGAGCCGCCGCCGCGCAGCTGCGGTCGGGTCATGACCGCATCGACCTACTGATCAACAACGCCGGAGTGATGCATACGCCCAAGTCCACCACCAAAGACGGCTTCGAGTTGCAGTTCGGCACCAATCATCTGGGTCACTTCGCGTTTACGGGCCTGCTCCTGGATCGGCTGCTGCCCGTCGCCGGTTCGCGGGTGGTTACCGTCAGCAGCATAGGCCACCGCATCCGTGCCGCAATCCATTTCGACGACCTGCAGTGGGACCGCCGTTACAGCCGGGTCGGCGCGTACGGGCAATCCAAGCTCGCCAACCTGCTGTTCACCTATGAACTGCAGCGTCGACTGGCCCCACACGGGACCACGATCGCGGTGGCGGCCCACCCGGGTGGCTCCAACACCGAGCTGATGCGCAACTTGCCCCGACCGATCACCGCGGCGTCTGCCCTACTGGTGGAACCTTTGATGCAAGGTGCCGACTTGGGCGCACTCCCGACATTGCGTGCCGCCACCGATCCCGGCGTGCTCGGCGGCCAGTATTTCGGACCCGACGGCTTCCAAGAGATACGCGGCTATCCGAAAGTCGTGGCCTCCAGCGGCCAGTCTCACGACGTCGAGCTGCAGCGGCGGCTGTGGGCGGTCTCCGAAGAACTCACCGGGGTCGTCTATCCCGTCAGTTCGCTGGGCAGCTCGTCGCTGAGCACTGCATGAGCGAGCAGTTCACCGAGTAGCGGCCCGAACTTCATGAGGTTGCTGCCGACGAACGCGACGACGCGGCCGCGGCGCGCCACCGTCCACCCGTCGCCGCTGGAGTCGAGCCACGCGGCGCGAGCCGTGACGCAGTCCACCTGGCCTACGGGCGAGAGCGACGGAAACAGCGCGCGCACGGTTGCGGGGTCTGGGACCTCCTGCCCGAAGGCCCAGCGGCCGGTGCTGCCAAGCGGCAACCCGTAGCCTTCGGGCGCGGACAGGCACGCGGCACCGGTGGCGTCGGCACCCTCGTAGGCGTAGCGAGTGTGCGGGGCGAACTCGACGCCGAGCGGGCCGAACAGCGCCGGCGTCTCAACCCCCGCGCAGATGAGCACGCCGTCGCCGCGCACCACGGCACCGTCCGCAAGCGTCGTCAAGCCGTCCTCAGCGACCGATACCACCTCGGCGCGGGAGATGACGACACGCTGCGACAAGGCGACCAGTGCACGACGGATGCGCAGGCTGCCGCCGAGCGGATCGAATACCCCGGTGTTCCACGGCGCCGCCACAAAAGGGATCCGCGCCGCGATCTCAGACCGGTCCAGCCAGGAGAACGAAGCGCCGGCATCTGTCATTGCGGCCGCGATGGCGTCGTGGTCGCCGACGGCGATGAAGCCCTCGGAGCCAAGCAACCGCCCCGCGGCCAACTCGGCCTCCCAGCGCTGCCAGCCGACGCGGGCGTTCATCGCGAGCCTGCATAGCGCCGGGCGCCGGTGCGCGATGCGGAAGATCCGCGCCAGTCCCGCGGACTGTTCGGCGAACGGCTCACCGCGCTCGAACACAATCGCGCGCTCTCCGCGCCGCGACAGTTCATAGGCGGCCGCGAGCCCGCATATCCCGGCGCCGATGACGACGATCACAGGCGCTTCACCCCGCTATCAGAAGAAGAACCCGGCGTACGGCGCGGCGCACACGGCGAACAGCCGATCGGCCACCGCAAGCGCCGCCGGATCGTCGGCCCGCGCCAGCCCGGCGACCGCGAGACTGCGCCAGGTGGAGCCACCGAGCAGAACGGCGCCGAGGCCATCAATGCTGACGTGCAGGTGGGGAGGCCGGTCCGTTTTCTCGGCGCCGTCGCCCGCGATGGTGAAGGTGGCCGAATTGTTCGGCAACAGCGGGTCATCGACCGCGAGGGTGACGGCGCCGTCTCCCGCATATCGGCGTGCTGCGAGCGCCTCCTGGGCATCGACGACGCGAAGCCACGTCTCGTCGAACACCGCGGCGACCCGCACGGCCCGCCGATCGAGAAGCAACCAGGGCAGCGGATCGTCGACCGGCAACATCCAGAACATCACGCGATCAACGAGATCGAGTCCGAGCAGGAAACGCAGCAGCCCGAGGTAGGCGTCGGTGGTGGGCGCGAAGAAATCCTCGACCACGATGGTGCGCTGATCGCTCACGAACCACGTCTCGGTGTCGATGGGGCGGTAGCGGGCGAATCCCGACTCGGATCCCGGTTCGCCATGCACCGCGATGTACGAAGCCCCCGACAACGATTCGGTGCGCAGTCGCAGGCTCTGCCACCAAACCCCCGGGCGGTCGACGGTTCCCGGCCGGGACGGACGATTCCCGGCATAGATCTGGGGAAGGACATCCCATGCTTCGGCCGCGTCCAGCAGTCGCACCGGACCGCCGGCCCCGACATCGGGACGCAGCGCTGCGCGCGCCGTCTGAACCTCCACGCTCTGCACCGAACTCGCTACGGCGTAGCCATACCGCTCGTAGATCGTCGCCTCCGATGCCCGCAGCGTTGCGACGACCTCACCCCGTGCCGCGAAGTCGCGCAACTGATGGCGCACCAGGTCGGTGGCGATACCTCTCCGGGTGAACGACGGCAGCACCCCGATGTGTGACACGGCGGCATGGCTCACGGTCGCCCCGCCGGGAAGTGTCAGTCTGCTCGTCGTGGCGTCGGCGGTGCCAACGAGCTGTCCTGCGACGAACGCGCCGACCGTGCGGCCGGGCTCGAGCATCTTGCTGATCTGGCCGGGCGGCAGGTTCGACAGGGGCGGGAACCCGACCATGGCGGTGCGAAACAAATTCGCCGCGGCGATGAGGTCGTCCTCGCTGTCGAGAACACGGATCTCGGTCGTCATGCGGCCATCATGTCTCGCAGCGCGAGCTAACGGATGGGCAGGCCGGTCACCGCTCGCGAAATCACCAGGCGCTGGATCTCACTGGTCCCCTCGAAGATGGTGAAGATCTTGGCGTCGCGGTGCATCCTCTCCACGGGGTAGTCGCGGGTGTACCCATTGCCGCCCAGGATCTGGATGGCCTCGTCGGTGACATAGACCGCGGTCTCGCTTGCCACCAGCTTGGCCATCGAGCCCTCCGCGGAGTCGAAGCTCTGATTGTTGCGCGCCATCCAGCCGGCCCGCCACACCAACAGACGAGCCGCGTCGATACGGCTTTTCATGTCCGCCAGCTTGAACGCCACCGCCTGGAATTCACCGATCTTGCGGCCGAATTGCTCACGCTGGCAGGCATATTCAAGCGCGTACTCATACGCCGCCCGCGCCACGCCGACGGCCATCGCGCCGACGGTTGGACGGGTGCGCTCAAAGGTCTTCATCGCCGCCTGCCCACCCGCGGAGGCACCGGATTTGACCCGAGCGATCCGCGCCTCGAACTTCTCCCGGCCGCCGAGGATCGCGTCCTCGGGCAGACGGACGTTGTCGAGCACCACCTCGGCGGTGTGCGAGGCGCGGATCCCGTGCTTCTTGAACTTCTGCCCCTGAGACAGACCCTTGGTGCCCGGTGGGATGACGAAGGTGGCCTGGCCGCGGGTGCCGAGTTCGGGATAGACCGATACCACCACGATGTGCACGTTGGCGATACCGCCGTTGGTCGCCCAGGTCTTGGTGCCGTTGAGAACCCACTCACCGGTCGCCTCGTCGTAGCGCGCCCGGGTGCGAATGGCGCCGACGTCAGAGCCCGCGTCGGGCTCCGACGAGCAGAACGCGCCGAGCTTAGGATCGTCGGGCGTGCCAAACATCTCGGGCAGCCAGCGGCCCAGCTGTTCGGGAGTCCCGTTGCCCGCCAAGGCCGCTGCCGCCAGCCCGGTGCCCAGGATGGATAGCCCGATGCCGGCGTCGCCCCAGAACATCTCCTCGAACGCGGTGAGAAAGCCCAGCCCCGTCGGCTCGGTCGCCTGCTGCGCGAAAAAATCGGGGGAGTACAGGCCCACCTTCGCGGCCTCCTGAATCACGGGCCACGGGGTTTCCTCTCGTTCATCCCATTCGTGCGCGGCGGGGCGAATGACCTCAGCCGCGAACTTGTGCACCCAATCGCGGACCTCGATCACATCGTCGCTGAGTTGCAGTGAGAACGTCACAGCTTTACTCCTGAAATAGGTTGGCGGTCTACGTCTTTCGGGGATTTCCTGCGATTGGTGTACTGCGCGAGGACGCTGACCGTTTGGTTGACCCACGCCTCGAAATAACGGTCGTCCTCGATGTTGCCGGGCGAGCGGCCGGTCAGCGCTTGCAGCGTAGCGGCGTAGGACAGCGACCCGATTGCCACGGCTGCGGCCGCCTCAGGATCTGGGATGCACGTGCGGCCCGAGCGGTTGGACGCGGCCAATTCGTCGGCGAACCGCTGATAGGCGTTGTCGGTGATGACCTGCCATGTCTTCTCGTCGAGATCGCCGAGCTCGTCGGGTTCGCGCAGCATGACCTTGAGGAGATCCTCGCTCTGGCTCAGGTTATTCCAGATCAGCTGGCCTGCGGTGCGCACCGCCTGCTCCACGCTGCCCGGCTCCCCGGCGTCGTACTGCTCCCGCGCGGTCACGATGCTATCGATTCGGTGTGCAACCGCGGCCTCTAACAACTCGCGTTTGGAGCCGAAGTGCTTGTAGAGCGCGCCCGACCCCGGCGCGAGGCCGGACGCCCGCTGGATGTCGGCCACAGACGTCGCCGCGTACCCCTTGGCGGCAAAGAGCTTCAGCGCTGCGGCCAGCAGCCGATCACGTCCACGCGCGAGCATGGTGAGAGATTACTCACTCACCTCCAGAATGGCAAATAGCCGCTGACCACCGCACTTGCCGGTGCCAGGGACTAACCTCAGCTTGGCGGGCGTTGGCCGCAGCTGCGATCGACGCTTTTCACAGCGATTGCGAAGGGGAGCACACAGATGGCGGCGACGGTGACCCTTGGGGACGGATTGACGGTCAGCGCGCTGGGGTTCGGTGCGATGGTGCTGAACCCGGTGTACGGCGAGACTGACGATGCCGAGTCGCTTGCCACGCTGAACCGTTGTCTGGATCTCGGCGTGACGTTCATCGATACCGCCAACGTCTACGGCGGCGGCAACAACGAGCGGCTGATCTCCAAGCTGCTGGCCGGCCGCCGCGACGAGGTCACGCTCGCGACGAAATTCGGGATTGTCGGCAATCCGGCCGACCGAGCGGCCGGAGGCCCGGCCGCTCGCGGCGACGGCGCCTACGTGCATCAATGCATCGACGAGAGCCTGCAGCGGCTGAACACAGACGTGGTGGACCTTTACTACATGCACCGCCGCGACCTGAACGTGCCGATCGAGGAGACGGTGGGCGCGATGGCGGAATTGGTGCGCGCCGGCAAGGTGCACCATCTGGGCTTGTCGGAGGTCACGGCCGACGAGCTGCGCGCTGCGGTCGCAGTCCATCCGATTGCCGCGGTGCAAAGCGAGTGGTCGGTCTGGAGCCGCGATGTCGAACGCAAGGTGGTGCCCGCCGCCGCTGAGCTGGGGGTCGGTTTCGTGCCGTATTCGCCGCTGGGGCGTGGCTTCCTGACCGGAACGATCCGCTCGGCCGCGGACCTGTCCTCGCCGACCGACTTCCGCCGTAGGATGCCGCGATTCGCCGAGGGCGCACTGGATGTCAACCTCTCGGTTGTCGATGTCATCGAATCCGTCGCCGCCGAGCAGGGTGCGACCGCCGCGCAGGTGGCACTGGCGTGGTTGCGATACCGCGCCGACCAGCTTGGCGTGGCTTCGGTGCCGATCCCGGGTACTCGGCGGGCGTCGCGGGTCGAGGAGAATCTCGGCTCGTTGTCGGTAACCCTGACGCCCGGCCAGCTCGCCGCGCTGGACGAGGCGAGCGCCCGGGTATCCGGGGATCGATCTGTGTTTCCGGAGTGGGTGTCGTCCGCGCGCGAGTAGCGGCGTCGACGCCGCGTGCTGATCACGCGCGGATGTCGCCGCCGCTCATCCGCTCGGACTCGGGTAGCTCGAGGTAGCGCTCGAGGTTGCGATGCGTGTTGATCACACGCCGCTCCTCGGCGGAGAGCGTCAAGTGGGTGAAGCCGGGCTGGTGCATGCCGCGCTGTAGGCCCGCGAGCACTCGGATGTCCTGGGTGATCACCACGCCGGGTTCGGCGTTGTCGGCGGTCACGCGGACGTCAGTCGGCTTGTTGCGCGGCGCGCCCGGCTGCATGTGCGTCATCAGGAACATGACCAACTCGCCGCGATCGGGGTCCGGACCGGGCCGCGAGCACATGATCGTCAAGTGGTCGGCGTTGGCCAGCAACGTCATGTTCGGGAACACGTTGTACTGATGCAGCCGGGTGATCCGGTCGGTGTCGGCCCAGCCGAGATCGACCCCGCGTTCGGCGGCGAATGCCCTCGTGCGCGCCGCGATCAGGTCCTGGACCGTCTCTCCGGGCTGTCTCTGGTCGGCGGGGAAGGGTGTGCCTTCGGCCGCACCCATGAGTGCGCCCTGGGTGTAAACGTAAGCGTCCCAAACCTCTTCGTCGCTCAACGCGCCGTCAAAGCGCGGGCTCTGCACGCCATAGGGCTGGTCGGACTTGCCCGTGTGACCCCAGATCTGTTGTGGAGCATGGATGTCATCGACACAGCGCAGCAATTCGGGATGCAGCGTCTGAATGTGGTAGGTCTCGCTGAAGCCGTCGGCGATCGTCTTCCAGTTGGCGTCGACCTCGGTGGTGAGCGTGGCGTAGCAGCGGAAGTCAGCCAGATTGCACCAGGCGATGTCGTCTGGCACCGCCTCCAGGTACTCGATCAACGGCATCGCGTTGATATCGAGGTTGACGAAAACGATTCCATCCCAGGCGTCGACCCTGGCCGGCACCAGCGGGAAGTCCGACATATGCAACGTGCCGAAGCCCTTGCGGTTGGGCACCCGCTTGAGTTCGCCGGCCAGGTCCCAGGTCCAGCCGTGGTAGCCGCATTTGAGCTCATGCAGTCCCGAACCCGAGCCCACACAAAGCGAGTTGCCGCGGTGGCGACAGGCGTTCTGAAAAGCTCGCAGCACGCCGTCGTCCCCGCGGACGATCAGCACTCCGTTTGGGCCGCATCGGTATTCGAAGTAGTCACCCGGCCCAGCGACGTGATCGACCATGCAGGCGACCTGCCACACCCTCGGCCACATCCGCTCGTTCTCGAGCGTGGCGAACGCCGACGAGTAATACCGCTCGGCCGGGACCAGCGTTGGGCTTTCCGGTGGTGTGCCGATCGCGTCCTCATCGCGGGCCCGGGCCGGATTGCCGGCAGCCACAGACATGGCCCTATTCACCGTCGGGCCCTAACGCGTCCCGCGCACCAGTCGGCCGGGACGGGCCCCGGTGTCGACATCCTTGCGACGGGTCACCGTCCCGCTGACGATGGTCGCCGCGTATCCGCTTGCGCCCTGCAAGATCCGGTTTCCCCCGGCCGGCAGGTCCCAGGCCATCGCGGCTGGGTGCAGCGTCAGCGCGTCCATGTCGATCACGTTCACGTCAGCCTTCTTCCCGGGCTCGATGGTGCCGCGGTCGCCCAGACCGAACAGGTAGGCAGTGTCTCGTGACTGTTTGCGGATCACGTATTCCAGCGACAACTTCTCGCCACGGTGCCGGTCCCGCGCCCAGTGCGTCAGCAGGAACGTGGGATAGGAGGCATCACAGATCATCCCGCAGTGTGCGCCGCCGTCGGAGAGCCCTAGCACGCCGGCGGGGTGCAACATCATTTCCCGGATCGCATCGTGGTTGCCGTCGGCGTAGTTGAACAGCGGCAACATCAGCATGGCGGTCGCGTTCGACTCGAGCATGAGGTCGTAGAGCGTCGACAGCGGATCTTCGCCGCGCGCTTTGGCGATCGCCGTGACGGTGCGGTCGGGGGTGGGCTCGTAGTCAGGCGGGTCGCCGAGGGCGTACAGACGTCCCAGCGAGTGCTGCACCATGGCGAACATCCCGTCGAACAGCTGTGTCGTGTCGACGGGCAGGTCGTGCTCCGACAGGATCGCGGCCTTCACCGCGGGGTCAGCGAGGCGCTGCGCGAGCTCTTCGCGGCTGCATTCGGCCTTGAGCCTGCGGTAGGTGGGCCGATGGGTGAAGCCGTGGTGCCCCTGGAATCCGATCATCATGCCGAACGGGCGAGCCGCGATCTGCGGGTACAACCGGCTGCCCGCCGCGTGCGCGGCGGCGGAGAGGTCCAACTGCTCGCGCCATAGGTTCGGATCGGCGTCCACCTGAATGAGCGCGAACGACAGCGGCCGGTCGATTTCGCCACCCAACCGCCGCATCCATTCCAGTTCCCTTTTCGGGCCAACGATGTCCTCGCCCGCGGCCCCCTGCGGGGCCAGCTCGAACACGGCCTGACCGCCGGCCGCCATGGCGTGGCCAAGGGCGAACAGTTCCTCTTCGGCGGCGAACGTCCCAGGCACGGGTTCGCCGTCCATCGCTCGGTGGGCCAGCGTGCGGGACGTCGAAAACCCGAGCGCGCCGGCTTCGACTGCTTCCTGGACCAGTCGGCTCATCGCCGCGATGTCGTCGGGGGTGGCGGGCCCGTTGCGGGCGCCCCGCGCTCCCATCGCGTACGCGCGGACGGCGCCGTGGGCGACCTGGCTACCCACGTCGATCGAAAACTTCTGCTTGCCGATCGCGTCGAGGTACTCGGGGTAGGTTTCCCAGCCCCATGTGATGCCCTCGGTGAGGGCGGTGCCGGGGATGTCCTCGACACCCTCCATCAACTTGATCAGCCAGTCCTCGGTACCGGGCCGGACTGGAGCAAAGCCGACACCGCAGTTGCCGGTGACCACTGTCGTGACGCCGTGACCACTCGACGGCTCAAGCAATGCGTCCCAGCTCACCTGACCGTCGTAGTGGGTGTGGATGTCGACGAAGCCAGGAGCCACCACATGCCCTGTCGCATCGACCGTTTCGGCGGCGTCGGCCGTCTCCAGGCCGGCCATCTCCGGGTCGTTGGCGCCGCGGCGGACAACGTCGGTGATCACGCCGTCCTTGATGCCGATATCCGCTTGATAGCGCTCCGCGCCGGTTCCGTCGACGACGGTGCCACCGGTGATCTTCAGGTCGAACATGAGTCTCCTCCTCGCCGCCGTAGGACGTGAGACGGCGAACCCCGGGCTTGGATGGTCATTACGCTACGCCAAGGAGCGTAAATCCTGAAGGCATTCGTCGCGAGAAATTGAGTCAATGACTCATTCAGCTAACTGGACCGGCGCGATGAGCAGCTGCTCGCGCCGCTCGGTCAATCACCTCATTAATTGCCCGCGGCAGACGCGGCTATCTGTGCCCTGGGGCCGTCGGCAGGCTCCTGTCGCTCCGCGACAAGAGCCGTGCCCGTCAGGTCCCCGCTGGCGCCCCCACGATCTGGCTGGACCAGGGCTCCGCTTTCTTGTAGGCGGGCGATGTCGCCGGGCCCATACCCGAGCTCGGTGAGTAGCTCCGTGTTGTGCTCCCCTTGACGGGCCGCGAACTGCCCATCATCGGGGGCCACCTGTTCGTTGAAGTGCCAAGGCCGCCCCGGAATCCGGACCCCGCCGCCCTGCCCGTCGGGAACGGTTCGCACGGCGTGCCATTCCTGGGCCCAATCGCTCGCCGCGAACTCTTTGACAGTGCGCACCCGGCCGGTGGCGATTTTGGCCTCGTCCATCTGGGCGTCGAGGGAGTCCATGTCGGAGAAGGTGCCGATCCAGTCTTGGACGATCTGGTGAAGCGCGCCAAGGTTGCGCAGCCGAAGCTCCGGGTTGAGGAACCGCGGATCGTTCGCCAGATCCGGGCGCCTCATAGCGGCGAGGTAGAACGGGAAAGACATGCTGCCGACCAAACTCATCGGGCTGGCGAACCGTTCGCCACGAGGGCCGGAGAAGAACGGACCGTCCGTCGCGCCGAGGATCGGCCGCTCGTCCCCAAGTTCTTCGTCGGCCAGGTCGACGTGTACGCGTTCGTTGACCGACATCATGACCGCGGCCATGGCCACGTCGATGTACTGTCCGACTCCCGTGCGTTCCCGACAGGCCAGCGCGGCAAGGATCGCGATCGCGGCGTGCAGACCTGAGTAGACGTCGGCATGGGACAGCGCATCGCTTCGCGTCGATTCGATCAAGCCGAAGTGCGCGACGGTGTTGGCGGTGATGCCCGTTTCGGCCTGGACGGTGGGCGCGTAGGCCATCCGGGAGCGCCACGGTCCGTGCTGCCCGTAGCCGCTGATGGAGGCGTACACAACCCGAGGATTCGTGAGCGACACCGTGTCATAGCCCAGGCCGAACGCAGCGAGCGCGCCCGGTCGGAAATTCTCGACGATCACATCCGCTCTGTCACACAGTTTCGCGACGATTTCCCGCGCTCCCTCGACATTGAGGTCGATGCTCAGGTTTCGCTTTCCGGCGTTCTGTTGCGCGTAGTAGCCCGAGATCTCCCCGTTGTTGGGGAAGGCTTTTCGCGACAGATCCCCGCTGGGGGGTTCGACCTTGACGACGTCGGCGCCGAGGTCCAGCAGGGTCTTGGCACAATGCGGACCGGCCAGCACCCGAGAGAAGTCCACGACGCGGATTCCCGTGAGCGGCAACACATCGTCACCGCCCGTCGAAAGTCGCCATGCCAATACCTTTTTCGCGGTAGGACGACACGCCGGTCCGGAAATCGCGCGACCGGAAGATGGGGCGTTGAATCTCGGCCATCGCCTCATCGGCGGTCGCCACTCCGTCATTGATCGCGAATGCCACCAAGCGCTTGGTCGCCGCGTGGGCGATCGTGGGTCCATGCGCCAGTTCCTGGGCGAGCACCATCGTCGCGACGTCGAGTTCCTCATCCGGCACGACGCGGTTGATGACGTTCCAACGCTCCAGGGTCGCCGCGTCGTAGCGGCGTCCGAGCATGGCCATCTCCTTGGCCCTCGCGGCCCCCGCGCGCTGCGCAAGACGCTGTATGGCACCCATTAATGGATGGAGGCCAACGGTCGCCTCCACCGATCCGATCTTGGAAGACTGCGCGGCGACGATCAGGTCGCACGCCAACGCGAGCTCGAATCCGCCACCGACACAAACCCCTTGGACGCTGGCCACAATCGGGGCGGGGTGTTCGTCGAACGCGCGGAGCACATCGACGAGATGCCAATCCAGGACGTCGGTGGTGTCAGCCGCTTCGACCATCGCGTCGAGATCGGCACCCGCCGAGAAGTGGCGCAGCGAGCTGCGCAGGATCACCGCACGCGCCTGTTGGCGGCGCGACCAGTTCAGGCCCTCGATGATGTCCACGCAGAGTTGGACGTCCAGCAGGTTGTAGGGCCTGGACTGCATGGACAGCACCGCGACCGCACCCTCCATGGCGGTGCTTACCGACGCTGTCGTGGCGATCGGCGTACTCGTTGGCTCTGACACGTTATCTGATCCCTTCCGGTCAAGGTGAGCTATAAGCATTGGTGGACAATGGCTTTGGCAGCCGCAGGATGGCCTCGGTCTCCTCGACCGAGGCGATCGGCCGATCGAGGGCCCTGGCGACCCTGACCGCGCGCTCCACCAGCGGCTGATTGCCGCTGCTCAATTCGCCTTTGCGGAGATACAGCGCATCTTCCAGTCCCGCGCGGACATTGCCGCCCAGCGCCACTCCCATCGCGGTGAGCGGCAAGTTAGAAGACCCGATGGCGATCACCTGCCATATGCAATCCGGTGGCAGCCGGCGCACCAGGGTGAGCAGGTTGTCGGGGCTGGCGGCCATGCCGCCCCGCACGCCCAGCACGATCGAGAATTGCATCGGCTCGTCGTCGAGCAGCCCGGCATCCCGCATTCGCAGGCAGGCCTCCAGATGACCCGTGTCGTAGATCTCCAGCTCGGGCTTGACGCCGAGCTCCCGCATCCGAGCAGCAAGGCGCGCGACGTCCTTGGGCGGGTTGCGGAACTCACCAGTCCCGAACGACATCGAGCATGGGTTGAGGGTGGCCATCCGCGGGCGGAGCTCGACCAGCGCCTCGCGCTCTGAGAATGGGACGTCGAGCCCGACGCCAGTGGACAGCTGGATCAAGATTGGACATCGATCCCTGATCAGATCCATTGTCAAAAGCGCGATTTCGAGGTCCGCGGTTGGCCGGTCGCCGGCATCGCGGAAATGCAGATGGGCGACAGCCGCACCTGCCCGGTAGGCGTCGTGCACCGCCTCGGCGATCTCGTGCGGCTGGGTAGGCAGCGTGGGATTGTCCGCCTTGGTCGCGATCGGCCCGGTCGGGGCGACGGTGAGCACGACGCTCATGGGTGAGTCACCTCCGGGGACGGACCCCAGGGGCCGGAACCGACGGCGGCAACGTTGACCAATTTGCGATTGACGAACTCACCGAAGCCCAGCTCGGCCAGTTCGCGGCCGAAGCCGGAGCGCTTCACCCCGCCAAACGGCAATTCCGGTGCCGTCCAGGCGGGTTGGTTTACAAAGACCATGCCGCTGTCGATCTGCGCCGCGACCCTTCTGCCGCGCGCGGTGTCGGCGGTAAAGACCGATGCCCCCAGGCCGAACGGGGTGTCGTTGGCGAGCTCGATCGCTTCCGACTCGGTGTCGACCACGTAGAACGCCGCAACGGGACCGAAGAACTCGGTGTTGTAGGCGGCGTTCGTCTCGTCGATCCCGGTCAGCACCGTGGGTTCGAGGTAAAAGCCCGGGCGATCGATGCGCCCGCCGCCGACGACGACGCGAGCGCCGTCCTTCTCCGCGATCTCGATCTGTTCGAGCAAGAGGTCTAACGCGCGCTGCGAAGACAACGGCCCCAGAGTCGTGGCGAGATCCATTGGGTCACCGGCCTGTAGCGCCGCCATCTGGTCGCTGAAGGCACGCAGTGCGGCGTCTCCGCGGTCCTTGCCGACGACGATGATCCGTTTGGACCCGACGCAGCACTGCCCGGTGTTGAACATCCGGCCGAAGACGGCTGATTGAACGGCATGGTCCAGGTCAGCGTCTTCCAGGATGATCAGAGGGTCGCTGCCGCCCATTTCCAGGACGACCTTCTTCAGGCTGCGGCCGGCCTGTTCGGCCACCGCGGCGCCGGCCCGCTCGCTGCCGGTGATCGTCACCCCGGCCACGCGCGGATCGGCGATCACGCGGGCCGCCTGTTCGTGGGTGGCGAAGATGTTCGTGTACACCCCCTCGGGGGCACCGGCCTCCTCCAGCAGGCGCGCGAATGCCAGCGCGCAGTGCGGCACGCTCTCGGCGTGCTTGAGCACCAGGACATTGCCCGCAACGAGCTGCGGTGCGGCCACCCTGGCGACCTGGTAGTACGGGAAGTTCCACGGCTCGATCGCGAAGATCACGCCGATCGGCTCGGTCGACACGCTAGCCCCGGGAGATTCCGGCAATTCCCTGGGCGCCATGAGCTTTTCGGCGCGGTCCGCGTAATAGTCGAGAATGGACGCGGACAGCTCTACCTCCGCCTCGGCGGTGCCGATCAACTTGCCCATCTCCAGTGTCATGCGGTGGGCGTGCACTGCGGCGTTGGCGCGCAATTCGGCGGCGGCGGCCTTGAGGATACCGGCGCGTTCCCGCACGGGGCGGTGGCGCCAGTCTGTGGCCCACGCGGTGTGGGCCGTATGGAGACGTTCGTCGAGTTCCTCGTCGGTGGGGGCGTCGAAGGTGCAGACGTGCTCACCGGTGGTTGGGTTGATGGTGCTGTATCCCATGTGGTTTGGCCTTTTCGGTCGGGCGGTTGGGGCGGCGTTGCGTCGGCGCGTGGTCAGTAGCCGTCGCCGGTTGCCCCCGGCGCCAGCGCAAGGCTGACGGGCAGCTTTTCCGCGTGTGTGTAGGGCGTTGCCTTGTTTTCGGCTATCCAGCGTTTCTCGGCGTGAGACTCGAATGGCGGTGGAACGAAGCCCTGTAGCGACCAGAGGTCACACGGCGGTTCGGTGATGGTGAATTCCCAGTCGAAGCCGCGGTCGCCGACCCATGGTCTGATCACCTCGTCGACGTGGTGCACCCACCATTGGCGCACCACCGGCCCGGGCAACGTGCGGGCCATCTGGTCGATGTTGATCCGGACGAACTTGTCGTGAGAGTCGCCGCCCACGAAGAAGCTCTCCGCGGCGACCTCTTCAAACAGCACCACGACATAGAACCTCGGGATCGGGACCGCCTCGTAGATCGACGTGATCGCTGCCGAGAACTGCTTCTTGTCCTCGGAGGTGTACGCCCCCATCGGATGGTGAATCTTCCACAGCGGCATGACTTTTCCTCACTCTCTTGTCAAGTTGGATGACACGGATCGAGTCGGACCCGCACCGTGAGCCGGAGCCGTAGCGGCCAGGGTCACGTCCAATGAGCACAACATGGTGTGCGTCTTAAATCAAGACTGAGTTTCATATTCAAACTCACTCTGGGACCGCCCCGGACCGGTATGCCGGCCGGTGAACTACCCGGAGACGCCCGCCGGTCGATGCCGCGTGCCCCAGACTTCCAGCGCGGCCAGCGCGGGAGCCAAGGATCGGCCCACCTCGGTTAGGCCGTACTCGTAGCGCGGCGGGTGATCGCAATACCGTCGGCGACGAATCAACGCCTGGGCCTCGAGCCGGCGCAGTCGCAGCGCCAACCGGTCGCGCGGCATGCCGGTGTTTTGCTGGATGTCATTGAAGCGATGCCGACCGGCGCCGATCGCGTACAGAACCAGCAACGTGCAGCGATCTCCGACGATGTTCACGGCCCAGTCGAAGGCCGCGTGGCGCGGCGGGTCGTCGCAATGCCGCACAGCAACCATCTCCGCCTCCGGATCCACCGATAGTAGGAGCGTCTCATATATGGACTCAGTTGTGAAGCAGAACTGTCTACTGAGTGCTGAATTGCAACTGAGTTGCTATTCTTCACTACATGAAGCAGGGATTTTCGGGCTGGCCGTGCTCAGTGGCTCGCGCGGTCGCGGTGTTCGGCGACGCGTGGACGCTGATGATCTTGCGTGACTGCATGCACGGTGTCACGCGCTTCGATGAGTTCCAGAGGTCGCTGCAGATCGCTCGCAATACGCTCTCGGACCGGCTTTCCGGGCTGGTCGACGCCGGCGTGCTGACCAAGCAGTTTTACCAGGACAATCCCCCCCGGTATGAATACCTGCTGACCGAGATGGGCCGCGATCTTTTTCCGGTGGTATCAGCGATGCTCGCCTGGGGAGACAAATGGCTCGACGAAGGTGAGGGGGCTCCCGTGCGGCTCCACCACGAAACGTGTGGTCACGATATCGAGCCGCGGGTGGTGTGCGGGCACTGCGGCAAACCGATCGTCGCGGCCGAGGTGCAATTCTGCGTCGGGCCGGGATTCCCCGAGACTGTGGACTGTGGTACGGACTTTCGCCACCGGCTCGCAGCGGTTCCTGGGGCGGAAGGCGGCCGCCCACACGCTGACCGCGCGGCGTCCTGAACCGCCCGTCACTGTGGCTGCACACGCGGTCGCCGCTCTGGCTAACCTTCTGCGCCGAAGTGGGCCAGACATTTCGCCGGCGGCTTTTGGCGCTGATCAGCGCGGGCCGCGCGTAGGCAAAACCCGGCCCGGAAGAGGGGGGACGTTGGTACGTTCTGGGAATGCTCTTCGCGGCCCTGCGCGACATGCAATGGCGAAAGCGGCGCCTGATCATCGCGATCGTCAGCACCGCGCTGATCTTCGGGATGACGCTGGTCATGACCGGACTGACGAACGGCTTCCGGGTCGAGGCCCGGGACACCGTCGATTCCATGGGTGTGGACGCGTTCGTGGTAAAAACCGGCGCGGCCGGACCGTTCCTGGGTTCGACACCATTCCCCGGCGTCGACCTGGCCCGGATTGCCGCTGAGCCCGACGTCGTGGCTGCGGCCCCACTGGCTTGCGTGGGGACGATCATGCAAGAAGGCACCTCAACGCGGAACGTCACGGCCTTCGGAGCGCCTGAGCGTGGACCCGGCATGCCGCGCGTCTCGGAGGGTCGGGCACCGTCAAGACCGGACGAGGTCGCGGCGTCGAGCGCACTGGGCCGGCACATCGGTGACACCCTGCAGGTCGGTGCGCACGTATTGCGGATCGTCGGGATCGTGCCCAATTCGACCGCGCTGGCGAAGATCCCCAACATCTTCCTGACGACCCAGGGCCTGCAGCAGGTGGCGTACAACGGGCAGCCGATGGTCACATCGATCGGGGTCGTCGGCACACTCCGAGCGCTCCCGGACGGCTACCAGACCTACGACCGAGCGGGCGCTGTCCGAGACTTGGTGCGCCCGCTGAAGGTTGCAGTGACTTCGATCTCGATCGTGGCTGTCTTGCTGTGGATCGTGGCGGCGTTGATCGTCGGATCGGTGGTCTACCTCTCCGCGCTCGAGCGGGTCCGTGACTTTGCGGTGTTCAAGGCGATTGGCACGCGGACGCGCTCGATCATGGCGGGACTGGCCTTGCAGGCGCTGGTCGTCGCGCTGCTCGCGGCGGCGGTGGGCGTCGGTCTTGCGCAGCTGATGGCACCGTTGTTTCCGATGATCGTCGCGATACCCGTCGGTGCCTACGTGCTGTTACCGGTGGTCGCGATTGTGATCGGCCTGTTGGCCAGCCTCGCCGGACTCAGGCGCGTGGTGGCCATCGATCCGGCGCTCGCGTTCGGAGGTCCCTAGCGGTGGGCGATCTCAGCATTCAGAACCTCGTCGTGGAGTACTACAGCGGTGGTTACGCTCTGCGGCCCATCAACGGTTTGAACCTCGATGTGTCGGCAGGCTCGTTGGTGATCCTGCTCGGGCCGAGCGGCTGCGGGAAGACGACGCTGCTGTCCTGCCTCGGCGGCATCTTGCGGCCGAAGTCTGGGGCAATCAAGTTCGATGACGTCGACGTCACGACTCTCGATGGTGCCGCGATGGCGAACTATCGGCGCGACAAGGTGGGCATCATCTTCCAGGCATTTAACCTGGTGCCCAGCCTCACCGCCGTCGAGAACGTCATGGTTCCGATGCGCGAGGCCGGAATGTCGCGCCGGGGCGCGCGCAAGCGCGCCGAGGAATTGCTGACGCGGGTCAACCTTGAAAAGCGAATGAAACACCGCCCCGGCGACCTGAGCGGGGGGCAGCAGCAACGCGTCGCCGTCGCTCGCGCGATCGCGCTGGATCCACCGCTGATCCTCGCCGACGAACCGACCGCGCACCTCGACTTCATCCAGGTGGAGGAGGTGCTGCGGCTGATCCGCGAACTCGCGGACGGGGATCGCGTGGTGGTGGTCGCCACCCATGACGGCAGGATCCTGCCGATGGCCGACCGCGTCGTGGAGCTGACACCTGATTTCCCTGAGACGAACAAGCCACCGGAAACGCGGGAGGTGAAGGCCGGCGAGGTGGTGTTCGAGCAGTCCACCATGGGCGACCTGATCTACGTGGTATCCAAGGGTGAGTTCGAGCTGGTGCATGAATTGGCCGACGGCGGTGAGGAATTGGTCAAGATCGCGGGGCCGGGGGACTACTTCGGCGAAATCGGCGTGCTGTTTCACATGCCGCGTGCGGCGACCGCGCGCGCCGTCACCGACGGGACACTCGTCGGCTACACGGCGCTGGCGTTCCGTGAGCGGCTCGGTGCGGGGGGCGTGCGCGATCTGATCGAGCACCGCAAGCTTGCCGGCGACTGATCCGGCACCGATCCGCGCCTGGCTGGCGATGTGAACGAATTTCGGCGCTGAGTCGTGGTGCGGGTGGTGTGCGTTGGCCACTGTCAAGGAGCGCGCCGCGTTAACCCGTGCGTAAGTTGCTTTGCCTAGGTTTCCAGACTGCGCGGCTCGGCACGAAAGGACGAGAGGATGGTGGGCATGGAGCCTGGCGACCACGGTGGTCATGATGACGTGCACGACGACGAATCCGCTGGAGCGAAGCGCACTGAGCCTCCCTGGCGCACAGCGCTGACTCGCCGGGGCGCGTTGCTGGGGATGGGCGCGGTGGCAGGTATCGCCGCGGTGGATGTGGGCGGGTTTGCTTATGCGGGCGGGTGGCTGCGCCCCGACGCGCTGACCCCACTTCTCCCTTCAAGGTTCGCCGATCGTTTCGAACACGTCTACGGCCGCCATGACGGGTTCCGCCGAAATCATGCCAAAGGTCTCAGCGCTACGGGAACTTTCGCGAGCACCGGGGCGGCCGCGGCCATATGCCGGGCGGCGGTCTTCCAGCAGGGAAGCGTTCCGCTGATCGGTCGGTTTTCGCTGGGCGGCGGTCTGCCGGATCAGGCCGACAAGCGCGACACTGTCCGAGGTCTGGGGCTGCTGCTCGAGGCGAACGGCCAGCAGTGGCGCACGGCGATGGTCAACGTCCCCGTTTTCACCGACAGCACCCCACAAGGGTTTTACGAGCGTTTGCTCGCGTCCAAACCCCTGCCCGACACGGGCAAGCCCGACCCACAGAAGATGGCCGCGTTCCTCGACCGCCACCCCGAGACCGCCGCGGCAATGAAGATCATCAAGCAATCGCCGCCCACCTCCGGGTTCGCGGACAGCACGTTTCACGGGCTGAATGCTTTTTACTTCACCAACAGCGCGGGCGCGACGGTTCCGGTGCGCTGGTCTGCCATTCCGCAAGAAGCACCGGCAGCCCCGCCGGCCCCGGCGTCGGCGTCGGCGTCGGCGTCCGGCAAGGATTACCTGTTCGATGACCTCATCCGCGCGGTGGCACAGCGGCCCTTGAGTTGGCGGCTGGTTATCACCATCGGCGAGCCGGGCGATCCGACCAACGACGCCACCAAACCCTGGCCGCAGTCGAGGCGGTCTATCGAAGCCGGCGCCATCACCATTGCCGCGGTACAAACCGAGGAGGCCGGCAACGCGCGCGACATCAACTTCGACCCGCTGGTGCTGCCGGATGGCATCACGGCGTCCGATGACCCAATTCTCGCTGCGAGATCGGCCGTTTACGCGCGCTCCTTCACCCGCCGCGCCACGGAACCCAAGACCCCCAGCGCGGTCAACGTCAGCCAGGTGCTGCGATGACTAGCGAAACAACCACCGCTCCAACGCGTTTCGCCCTCCCATCCCGGATTCTGCATTGGTTGATGGCGCCCATGGTTATCGCGCAACTGTTGATCGGCGTGACCATGATCGCTTCTTTGAGCTACTACCCGCTGCTGCTGGCGATCCACCGGCCGTTGGGGGTGTTGATCCTGGTCTTCGCCGTGGTGCGACTGGTGAATCGGCTCACCCACAAGCTACCGCCGTTTTTGGCCACCATGAGCCGCGCCGAACGCCGCATCGCGTCGTGGTCGGAATACCTGCTTTACGCCCTGCTACTCGTCCAGCCCCTGATCGGGTGGGCCATGCTGTCGGCGGCGAGATTCCCCATCACCCTCGTGGGGCCAATTCATCTGCCCGGTATCGCACCGCACAACATCGACGTCTATGGGGTGCTCCGGGAGTGCCACAGTGTTTTCGCATTCCTGCTTTTCCTGACGTTTACTGCCCACATCTGTGCGGTTCTCTTTCACACGCTCGTTCTGCGCGATCGACTCCTCGATCGCATGGCACTGTGGCCCACCAAACCCGCATCGCCGCAACGGGACGAAACGGTCTGAGACTAAGCCGGACTGCGACGCGGTGTTGTACGTTGACGCCGTGGCAGCAGACCCGAACCACCCGGACCTCGAGGCATTAGGGTTGCTTGACGACCTGCAGGGACCAGCGCGCCAGGAACGTGTCGACCTCATTGGATGGTTGCTCGCCCGCGGCTTTGATGTCGAGCAGATCCGCAGCGAATTCAGCCCTATGCTGCTGCCGGCCATTCGCATGATTGGCGATGACGGAACGTTGGTCTCACCGCGAGAAATATCGGAGTCCAGTGGCGTGAGCCTCGAACTGCTGCAACGACTGCACCGCGCCGCTGGCCTGGTTCGGGCAGAGAACCCCGATGCGCGTCTGC